>Ga0068864_100000074_pt1 | contig 109458 bp, 101 predicted proteins | sample KBSSwiS72_FD_66586 | JGI IMG/M metagenome (GOLD analysis project Ga0068864, IMG submission 66586) | Switchgrass rhizosphere microbial communities from Kellogg Biological Station, Michigan, USA - KBS Switchgrass S7-2 | ecosystem: Host-associated > Plants > Roots > Rhizosphere > Soil ...
CTGCCATGATCGCGACCGTCGCCGTACGCGGAATTCGGTTCACAGGAGCGCCGAACTCAGACGAATTCGATCTTCTTGATCTCGTAAGAGCGATCGCCGCCTGGCGCCGAGACTTCGACCTCTTCGCCCGCCTGGCGGCCGATCAGCGCGCGCCCGAGCGGCGAATTGTAACTGATCCGTCCGACCTTGGCATCGGCTTCGGTCTGTCCGACCAGCTGGTATTTCACCTTTTTATTGTCCTCGTCGACCAAAGTGACGGTCGCCCCGAACAGCACCTTGTCGCCCGACAGCGTGGTCGGATCGATGACCATCGCCCGGCTCAGCCGGTCCTCGAGGTCGGCGATCGTCGCCTCGACGTGCCCCTGGCGCTCCTTGGCCGCGTGATATTCGGCGTTTTCGCTGAGATCGCCGTGCGCGCGCGCCGCCTCGATCGCCTCGACGATCGCCGGACGCTCCTCGATGCGCAGCCGCTTGAGCTCTTCAGTGAGCTGGTCAAAGCCCTCCTGCAGCATCGGTACCTTGTCGGCACTCGCCATGTTCAAACCCTTTTCAAAACCCTGCCTCGGCGCGGCCATTGGCGCGCAAAGGGGACAAAATGTGTGTGGAAGCCTTAGTCTCCGGGAGCGGAATAATAGGATTGTAGCGAGGCGACTTCAAGCGCGTGTCCGCGCAGCGCCTCAATCGAGCGTCCCGCGGCCAGGCTCGCCGCCGCCGTCGTGAAGTACGGCACCTTGCGCGTCAGCGCCGTGGTGCGGATCGAATGGCTGTCCTTCAGCGACTGCCAGCCCTCCGTCGTATTGAACACGATATCGACGTCGCCATCGAGCAAACGGTCGACGATATGCGGCCGCCCTTGCGCGACCTTGTTGACGGTTTCGACCGGCAGCCCCTTGGCCTGGAGGTGCGCCGCCGTGCCGCCCGTGGCGATGACGGCAAAGCCGAGCTCGACCATTTTCTCGACCGCCGGCACGATATTGTCCTTGTCGGCGTCCTTGACCGACACGAACGCCGTACCCTTCTGCGGCAGGATCATCCCCGCCCCGATCAGCGACTTGGCGAACGCGATATTGAAATCCTTATCAATTCCCATGACTTCGCCGGTGCTTTTCATCTCCGGTCCAAGCACCGGGTCGGTCCCCGGGAAGCGCGCGAAGGGGAACACCGATTCCTTGACCGCGACGTAATTGAGGTCGCGCCCGATCGGCCCGAACCCGGCCAGCGGCTCGCCAGCCATCACCCGCGCCGCGATCTTGGCCACCGGCCGGCCGATTGCCTTGGCGACGAACGGCACCGTCCGGCTGGCGCGCGGATTGACCTCGATCAGATAAACCTCGTCCTCCTTGACCGCGAACTGGACGTTCATCAGCCCCTTGACCTTGAGCGCCAGCGCCAGCTCGCGGGTCTGCCGCTCGATCTCCCGCACCGTCTCCGGGCTCAGGCTGTGCGGCGGGATCGAGCAGGCGCTGTCGCCTGAATGCACCCCCGCTTCCTCGATATGCTGCAGCACTCCGGCAACGATGACGTCAGTCCCGTCGCAGATCGCATCGACATCAACCTCGATCGCATCGCGCAAATAGCGGTCGATCAGCACCGGCGAGTTGCCCGACACCGCAACCGCAGTCGCGATATAATAATCGAGCTGCTGCGGCCCTTCGACCACTTCCATGCCCCGCCCACCGAGCACGTAGGACGGGCGCAGGAGCACCGGATAGCCAATCCGCTCGGCGACCAACAGCGCCTCGTCGCGACTCCGCGCGAGGCCATTGGCCGGCTGCTTCAGCTTGAGCTTGGCGACCAGCGCCGCGAACCGCTCGCGATCCTCGGCCAAGTCGATGCTGTCGGGCGACGTGCCCAGGATAGGCACCCCGGCCGCCTGGAGCTCGGCAGCGAGCTTCAGCGGCGTCTGTCCGCCCAGCTGGACGATCACCCCCAGCAATTCGCCCTTCTCAGCCTCGCGCCGGACGATTTCGAGCACGTCCTCGCCGGTCAGCGGCTCGAAATAGAGCCGGTCGGACGTGTCCGGGTCGGTCGATACCGTCTCCGGGTTGCAATTGACCATGATGGTCTGCAGCCCGGCTTCGCGCAGCGCGAACGCGGCGTGGCAGCAGCAATAATCGAACTCGATCCCCTGTCCGATCCGGTTCGGGCCGCCGCCGAGGATGATCACCTTGCGCTTGTCCTCGACCTCGGCCTCGTCCTCGGGCGCGTCGAACAACGGCGCTTCGTAGGTCGAATACAGATACGGCGTGGCTGCATCGAATTCGGCGGCGCAGCTGTCGATGCGCTTGAACACCGGATTGACGCCGAGCTTCTGCCGATGCGCGCGCACTTCGGCTTCGGTCACGCCGCCGGTCATCGCCTTCATTGCGTCGTGGACCACGCCCGAGCCGCGCGCGGTCTTCTCGCTCATCGCCCGGTCGACCTCGACCGAGCGCAGCGACAATTGCCCCAGCCGGGCGTCGGAAAAGCCCATCGCCTTCAGTCGCCGCATGCCCGTCGCGTCGCTCGGCAGGCCCTTCAGCCGAACCTCTTCTTCGGCCTCGACGATCTCCTGCAAGCGCTGCAAAAACCACGGATCGAAGCCGGCAATGGCGTTGATCCGTTCGACCGTGAAGCCTTGGCGCAGCGCCTCGGCGGCGACCAGCAGCCGGTCGGGCGTCGCCCGCGCCAGCGCGCTTTCGATCGTCGACCGGTCGGCAAGTTCAAGCTCGCGCACCCGGTCGAGCCCGCACAGCCCCGTTTCGAGCCCGCGCAACGCCTTCTGCAAACTTTCGGCGAACGAACGGCCGATCGCCATCACTTCGCCGACCGACTTCATCGATGTCGACAGCAAAGCCTCGGCGCCCTTGAACTTCTCGAACGCGAAGCGCGGGATCTTGGTCACCACATAATCGATCGTCGGCTCGAAGCTCGCCGGGGTCGCCCCGCCGGTGATGTCGTTGGCGATTTCGTCGAGCGTGTAACCGACCGCGAGCCGCGCCGCGACCTTGGCGATCGGGAACCCCGTCGCCTTCGACGCCAGCGCCGACGACCGCGACACGCGCGGGTTCATCTCGATCACCACCATTCGCCCGGTCTTGGGATCGACCGCGAACTGGACGTTGGAACCTCCTGTTTCGACACCGATTTCGCGCAGCACCGCGATCGATGCCGAGCGCATCCTTTGATATTCCTTGTCGGTCAGCGTCAGCGCCGGGGCGACAGTGATGCTGTCACCCGTATGCACTCCCATCGGGTCGATATTCTCGATCGAGCAGATGATGATGGCATTGTCGGCGCGGTCGCGCACGACCTCCATCTCATATTCCTTCCACCCCAGCACCGATTGCTCGATCAGCACTTCGTCGGTCGGGCTGGCCTCGATCCCGCCGCGGACGATCGCCTCGAACTCGTCGCGGTTGTAGGCGATGCCCCCGCCGGTCCCGCCGAGCGTGAAGCTCGGCCGGATGATCGCCGGCAGCCCGACCGTCTCAAGCGCCGTCAGCGCTTCCTCGAAGCTATGCGCGATAGCCGACCGCGGCGATTCCAGCCCGATGCGGTCCATCGCCTCGCGGAATTTCAGGCGGTCCTCGGCCTTTTCGATCGCTTCGGCATTGGCCCCGATCAACTCGATCCCGAGCCGGTCGAGCGTCCCGTCCTTGAACAGCGCCAACGCGGTGTTGAGCGCGGTCTGCCCGCCCATCGTCGGCAGGATCGCGTCGGGCCGCTCTTTCTCGCAGATTTTGGCCACCACCTCGGGCGTGACCGGCTCGATATACGTCGCGCCATTGTCGCCGACGAGATCGGGGTCGGTCATGATCGTCGCCGGGTTCGAATTGACCACGATCACGCGATAGCCCTCGGCCCGCAGCGCCTTGACCGCCTGGCTCCCCGAATAATCGAACTCGGCCGCCTGCCCGATGACAATCGGCCCCGCGCCGATGATCAGGATAGAAGAAATGTCGGTACGCTTAGGCATCAGCTAGGAAACTGCATCTGGACGAATACTGCCTTCAAATGGTTGGCGCGGGCCCAGCGGGCGACGCACACCCGCTGTTGCGCCGTCGGCGTGTTGCGGACGATCAGCAGCAGCCGTTTCTCGCTCTCGTCCTGCATCAACTCGCCCAGCGCGAACCCGCACCGCGTCCCGACGTCGTTGAGCTGCATTTCGGTATGCAGCACCGGCGCCGTCGCACAGGCGGAAAGAGCCGGAACGACAATGGAGAGAGCCATCGCTTTCACTTCATCGCCCCCACGAACTTCTCGAACAGATAGAAACTGTCCTGCGGCCCCGGGCTCGCCTCGGGGTGATATTGCACGCTGAACGCCGGGCGGTCGGTCAGTTCGATCCCGCAATTGCTGTCGTCGAACAGCGACACGTGGGTTTCGCGGACATTATCCGGCATGCCCTCGCGCTCGACCGCGAAGCCATGGTTCATCGACGTAATCTCGACCTGGCCGTCGGCGAGGCGCTTGACCGGGTGGTTGGCCCCGCGATGCCCCTGAAACATCTTCGACGTTTTCCCGCCGACCGCCAGCGCCAGCATCTGGTGCCCAAGGCAGATGCCGAACAAAGGCTTCTTCGTCTCCAGCATCTTCTGGATCACCGGCACCGCATATTCGCCCGTCGCCGCCGGGTCGCCCGGCCCGTTCGACAGGAAAAAGCCGTCGGGCTCATGGGTCATGATCTCGTTGAAGGTCGCCGTCGCCGGCACCACCGTCACTCGCGCTCCGGCCTCAACCAGCAAGCGGAAGATGTTGCGCTTGTTGCCATAATCGACCGCCACGACATGCGGGCGCTTGTCGTCCTCGCCGCCGAGTTCATAGCCCTGCCCCCACGCCCACTTGCCGCCGATCCAGCGCTCGACCTGCAGCCGGCTGACCTCCTTGGCGAGATCCATGCCCTCGAGCCCGGGCCACGCCGCTGCCTTGCGTTGCAATGCCTCAAGATCGAACTTGCCCTGTGCATTATGGGCAAAGGCGATCGTCGGCGGCCCCTCGCGCCGCACCAGACGGGTCAGCGCCCGCGTGTCGACCCCGGCAATCCCGATCCGGTCGAATTTCCGCATCCATTCGGCAAAGCCGCTGTTCGCGCGATAATTGCTCGGCTCGGTCACCACTTCGCGCACCAGGCAGCCGAGCGCGTGCGCGTCCGCCGCCTCGATATCCTCGTCATTGGCGCCGACATTGCCGATGTGCGGGAAGGTGAAGGCGATGACCTGCTTGGCGTAGCTCGGGTCGGTCATCACTTCCTGATAACCGGTCATGCTGGTGTTGAAGCACAGCTCGCCGACCGCTTCGCCCTCGGCCCCGAAGCCCCGGCCCCACACCGTACGGCCGTCGGCGAACATGATGACTCCTGTCGCGCCCTCGGGTTGGGGCGCGGGCAAGGGTCGTGCGTCGGCCATGGGCGGGAAGAGCCTTTCCGTCAGCGGGTAAACAACGATGTCGCTAAGGCATTTCCGCTACGGACATTGAACGCGCCGGTCAACGGCTGGTCAGCCCGGAAATCGCTCGTTAGGGCAGATCCATGATTAGAGACGACATCAAGGCCGCGACGATCGCCGCGATGAAGGGCGGCGACAAGGACACGACGGGGACGCTGCGGCTGATCCAGGCGGCGATCAAGAACCGCGACATCGAACTGCGCACGTCGGACAAGGCGCCCGAAGACGATGTGCTGGTCACCGAAGTCCTCCAGAAAATGGTCAAGCAGCGCCGCGAATCGGCGGAAATCTACCGCACCAACGGTCGCGCCGACCGCGCCGCGACCGAGGAAGCGGAAATCGCGGTGATCGAGCGCTTCCTGCCCCAGCAGTTGAATGACGCCGAGGCCGACGCCGCGGTGCGCGCAATCATCGCCGAAACCGGCGCCTCGTCGATGAAGGACATGGGCCGGGTGATGGCGCTGGTGAAGGAACGGCTCGGCGGCTCGATCGAACCGGCCCGAGCCAGCGCGCTGGTCAGGTCCGCGCTATCCTAAGGGCATGAAAAGGGCCCCGCCGCGAACGGCGGAGCCCAAGACCGGTAAATCAGGTGTTACGCGTGTGCGGCTTTGGCGGTGGTTCCACTGCCGGTCAGTCCCATCACGCCATCCATCACCAGCTTGTACAGAACGATGGCGAGCGCGCTGGCCAGCGCCCCGGCTACGCCCATCTGGAGATTGGTCGCAACCGCGGTGAGTTGTGCGCCAATGGTCGGAACATGGCCCAAGGCCGCGCCGATGATCGGCAACGCAAGGGCCGTCGCCGCGGCCGGTACATAATTGTCCTTGGTCATGGCGATGCCAGCGATCAGACCGAGAACAACTAGCACCAACGCCACATCCATCGCGCCCAAGGCGACAAACCCGGTAACAATCGCGAGCAGAATGTAGAGAGCGCGGGCGAGCCCGCTGATCTTGGTCAACATATATACCCCCTCCTATGGTTCCGCCACAGCATCTTGTGGTGCCGCGTCCGAAACGGGCGGAGATTAACCCCATTCGGCGGGATGCACGACGAGAATGAATCCTTGCGAATCAAGCCGCTGCCCGTCGCGTTAAATTTTCACATTTTTCGCGAACGCCGACTTGTTAATCTCGATCAACCTCTGAGTCTGTGGATAATTCACGCGGCGATGCTTGCGAAGCGGCGATTCGGGCATAGGGTCAAACCATGACTCTCTCCCCCGCCTGGCTTGACGAATTGCGCGCGCGGACCGTGCTCAGCGCGGTCATCGCGCCCACGGTCAAGCTGCTCCGCGCCGGGCGCGAGTGGAAGGCGTGCTGCCCGTTCCACAACGAAAAGACCCCGAGCTTCACCGTCAACGACGACAAGGGCTTCTATCATTGCTTCGGCTGCGGCGCGCACGGCGATGCGATCCGCTTCCTCACCGACCAGCGCGGCATGCCGTTCATGGACGCGGTCAAGGAGCTCGCCGCGAAGGCCGGGCTCGACGTTCCCGCCCCCGATCCGCAAGCCAGGGAGCGCGCCGACCGCGTGTCGAGCCTGACGGACGTCATGGGCGAGGTCGCCAAATGGTATTCCGAGCAGCTCAACGGCCTCGCCGGGGCCGACGCCCGCGATTATCTCAAGCGCCGCGGGATCGACACCGCGACCACCGAGCGCTTCGGCCTCGGCCTCGCCCCCGACAGCCGCCACGCGCTCAAGCGTGGGCTCACCAGGCTGGGCGAAGACAAGCTCATCGAAACCGGCATGCTGATCCAGCCCGACGAAGGTGACAAGGTGTCTTACGACCGCTTCCGCGGGCGGCTGATGTTCCCGGTGCGCGACGCGCGCGGCCGGGTGATCGCGTTCGGCGGGCGCATCCTCGGCGACGGCGAGCCGAAGTACCTCAACTCGCCTGACACGCCGCTCTTCGACAAGGGCCGTACGCTCTACAATATCGACCGCGCCGCCGCCGCCAGCCGCACGGCCCGGCGGCTGATCGTGGTCGAAGGCTATATGGATGTGATTGGCCTCGACCGCGCTGGTATTTCCGAGGTCGTCGCGCCCAACGGCACTGCGGTCACCGAGGCCCAGCTCGAGCGCATGTGGCGGCTCGATCCGTCGCCGATCCTGTGCTTCGACGGCGACAGCGCCGGTCGCAAGGCCGCGATCCGCGCCGCCTTGCGCGCATTGCCCCACATCGGCCCCGACCGCACTCTCCGGTTTGTCGAACTCCCCGCCGGCCAGGATCCCGACGATGTCGTCCGTTCCGGCGGTAAAGAGGCGTTCGAGGCGCTCCTCGCCAGCCCGGAACCGCTCGACGCGCGCCTGTGGCGGCACGAGGTCGAGGCCGCGCCGCTGACCACGCCCGAGGCCCGCGCCGGCCTCCGCCAGCGGCTGCTCGACCACGCCCACACCATCCCCGACCCCGCGCTGCGCCAGCTTTACCGCGACCAGTGGCTGCAGCGGTTCGAGACCGAGATTGCGCCCCAGCGCGCCGCTCGCTCCCAGGATCGCGGCGGCGCCCGCTTCGCCCGCGGCGCGTTCAAGCACGACCGCTGGACCCCGCCCGAACCGCCAGTCGGGGCCCGGGCCAGGGCCATCGCCGCCGGCGGCATCGACGGCCCGACCGCCCGCGCCTTGATCCTCGGTTTTGCCAATTATCCCGAAGAATTGCCGGCCCATTGCGAGCAGCTCGCCTCGCTCCCGATCGCCGACCGCGGCACCTCCCGCATGCGCGACGAGCTGGTCAACGCCGCCTTTGCCGGTACAACGCTTGATCGTGACGCCCTAGGCACTATCTTGGGACCGAACGAAGCGGCGGGCGGGAACGCCCCTCGCGCTATGGGCTTTTCCTTCACCCGACGCGACAGCGACCCGGACCGCGCTCGTAGCGATCTGGCCGCGGCGGTGGAGATTATCGCGGCGACCGAGGAAGTGGAGAAAGCCCTGGTCGACGCAACCGAACGGCTGATGCGGGATTTGACCGACGAGGCCTTGAATGAGCAGCAGCGTCTCATCGAGGCGCAGCAAGGATTGAGACAGAGGCTGGCGTCCCTCGCCGGCACCGATTAAGCGACACGGAAATATGGCAAAAAACGAACCCCAGGAACTCGACACGGCTGACGAGGGCGATGCCCCGCTGCTCGACCTCAACGACGCGTCGGTCAAGAAGATGATGGCCCGCGCCGAAAAGCGCGGCACCGTCACCATCGACGAGATCAACGCGGCGATCCCGGCCGACCAGAACGAGATGATCGAGGACATCATGGCGCGCTTGTCCGAGCGCGGCGTGACCGTCGTCGAGTCCGAAGAGGGCGGCGACGACGAGGAAGAGAAAGAGGCCGAGCCCGAGGACGAGGTCGATCCGCTCGACGACGGCGGCCCGCGCCCCGCGGCCGCGGTCAAGAAGGAGCCGACCGACCGCACCGACGATCCGGTGCGCATGTACCTGCGCGAAATGGGCGCGGTTGAGCTCCTCAGCCGCGAGGGCGAGATCGCCATCGCCAAGCGCATCGAGGCCGGCCGCGACATCATGATCTGGGGCCTGTGCGAAAGCCCGATCACCTTCAACGCGATCATCGGCTGGTCCAATGCCTTGAACGAAGGCCGCATGCAGCTGCGCGAGATCCTCGATCTCGAGGCCATGCTGTCGAAGGGCCCGACCGCCGAGCAGATCGCGGCGAGCGAGGAAGGCGACGAGGCGGGCGAGGCCGAAATCAGCGAAAAGACCGCCGGCCCCTCGATCAAGGAAGAGGAAGAGGTTCCCGACGAGCCCGAGGCCAAGTCCGAGGACGAAGACGAGGACATGGTCGAGCGCCGCGCCGCCCCGGTCGCCGAGGAAGAGGACGAGGACAACACGCTGTCGCTCGCCCAGATGGAAGAGACGCTCAAGCCCCAGGCGCTCGAGAAGTTCGCGACCATGACCGCGCTGTTCAAGAAATTCTCCAAGGTCCAGTCGACCCGGATGGAGGCGTTCGCCGCCGGCAGCGATTTCGCAGCCGCCGAGGAGAAGAAGTACCAGAAGCTGCGCGAGCAACTCACCGCCGAGGTCGAAAGCGTCCAGTTCCACGGCTCGAAGATCGAGTTCCTGGTCGACCAATTGTACAGCCACAACCGCCGCCTGACCGCGCTCGGCGGCCAGATGCTGCGCCTCGCCGAACGCCACAAGGTCCCGCGCCGCGCCTTCCTCGAAAGCTACATGGGCCGCGAGCTCGACGAGAGCTGGCTCGACGCCGCGTCCAAGGCCGACAAGAAATGGGCCGCCTTCGCCATCGCCGAGCGCGAGAGCGTCGACCGCATCCGCAACGAGATCGGCGACATCGCCCACTCGACCGGCACTTCGCTCGGCGAGTTCCGACGGATCGTCAACATGGTCCAGAAGGGCGAGCGCGAAGCCCGCATCGCCAAGAAGGAAATGGTCGAGGCCAACCTCCGCCTGGTGATCTCGATCGCCAAGAAATACACCAACCGCGGCTTGCAGTTCCTCGACCTCATCCAGGAGGGGAACATCGGGCTGATGAAGGCGGTCGATAAGTTCGAATACCGCCGCGGCTACAAATTCTCGACCTACGCGACGTGGTGGATCCGCCAGGCGATCACCCGCTCGATCGCCGACCAGGCGCGCACCATCCGCATCCCGGTGCACATGATCGAAACCATCAACAAGCTGGTCCGCACCGGCCGCCAGTTCCTCCACGAGACCGGCCGCGAAGCGACCCCGGAGGAGCTCGCCGAGCGCCTCTCGATGCCGCTCGAGAAGGTCCGCAAGGTGATGAAGATCGCCAAGGAGCCGATCAGCCTCGAAACCCCGATCGGCGACGAGGAAGATTCGCACCTCGGCGATTTCATCGAGGACAAGAATGCGGTCATCCCGGTCGACGCCGCGATCCAGTCCAACCTCAAGGAAACCGTCACCCGCGTCCTCGCGTCGCTAACCCCGCGCGAAGAACGCGTGCTGCGCATGCGCTTCGGCATCGGCATGAACACCGATCACACGCTGGAGGAAGTCGGCCAGCAGTTCAGCGTCACCCGCGAACGCATCCGGCAGATCGAGGCGAAGGCGCTGAGGAAGCTGAAACATCCGTCACGTTCAAGGAAAATGCGCTCCTTCCTCGACCAGTAGGAGGGGTCAACTTGCCGCATTCGCCGGAAAAGGTTCGGGCGTTCTTCGCCTGGAGCAACGACGTGCTCGATTACATCGTTTTGCGGCCGCTCAGCCATACCGACGATGAATGTATCGCCCGCGTCACTATGCAGCCGGAAGAATGTTTCGGGCTCGACGCGGACGGAAACAATCGGAAGGACTGCGTCCGCAACTGGACTCCATAATTCTTCTAGTTCCGTCAAACTCTTCTTCGCAATCTCCGGCTTAAACGCAACGGTTGTAACGTCCATTTTGTGCCCACATATGCTTTCGAGAAGCCGGGCCACGACATCAATCAGGAATGGTTTAAAATTGAGATTCCGAAGCAGACGCAACTGCTTGTCATCTAATTTCATAAGTTCGCCCTTCTCGGCTTCCTCTGCCTTGAGACGCAATCGAATGCGGTCAATCGCGCGCGAAAGGGCGTAAGCGAAAAGGATATGCCTAGCTTTCGTCTTTCCGAAGGCGTTCTCGTATAAGGCGACGTTTTCGAATAACTGGTTCTTGCCGCGAACCGCATCACGGGATTTGCCGTGAAAGGCCAGCACGGGCTGATATACTGAATCTATGGTCACTTGCGGGAGCGCTGTCCCGGAGTTTGTCAGCTACAAAACCTTGGGCAAACCCCCTCCACCGCCCCAATTGACCCCGTCCCCGATCTCCCCGAAAAAGCCCGCGGGGGGACGATCCTGATGGCTTCACACGCCGGGCCTGCGCGCAAGCCGCGCGCCTTGTGGCTGACCCGCAACGGCATTCTGCTCGCCGCCGCGCTGGTCAGCGGCGCGGTCGCGTGGTGGATGATCGCCTGGCCGGTCGCGACCCTGTCCAACATCCCCCGCCACCAGGGCCATTTCGCGCTGACCTTCGCGCACATGGTCGGCGGGACCGGCATGCTGTTTCTGGGCGGGCTCAACCTCTATCTGGCCGCGCGCAAGGACCATTATGCGCTGCACCGCTGGGTCGGCCGGGCCTATCTGGGGTTCGGCGCATTCGGCGCGATCGTCTCGATGGTGATTTCGTCGAGCGCCGCGCACCGGGCGCCGGGGGCCGGGGTGATCAATGGCACCTCGGGCTCGCTGCTGATGCTCGCGTCGGCCTGGCTGTGCTTCGCCGCTTTGGGCTGGCGCGCCGCGCGCAATCGCCGCTTCGTCAGCCACGGCCAGTGGATGATCCGCAGCTACGTGCTGGTCTGGTCGTTCGTCTTCTGCCGCATCGGCTCGCGCGTCATCCCGATCGACGAGAGCGCCTTCATCTGGCTGTCGTGGGTCGGCCCTTTGCTGATCTGCGAGATGGTCCTGCAATGGCCCGAAGGCGCCCGCAAAACGCCGCGCGCGCCGGCGAGCTGAGCGAAGGACGCGAAATCCTATTTGCTTTCCTACAGCCCCCGCCCTGCGATAACTGAAGTGCCTCCTTTCCCCCGGAGGCAGCAATGTCAGCCCACCAACCCCTCGTTCCATCCGAACCGCAAATCCCGCCCGCGGCCCCCACGCCGCCCATTGCCTTCGAGCCCGCGCGGCTCCGTCCGCGCCACGACGGTTGGACGGCGGAACGCCAGATCGCCTTTATCGAGGCCCTCGCCGCAACCCGGTGCGTCGACGAGGCCTGCCGCCGCGTCGGCATGTCCGACACCGCCGCTTATGAACTGCGCAATCGCCCATGCGGCGCGGGCTTTCGCGCGGCGTGGGATGTCGCGCTCGACTGCCAGCTCGACCGGGTCGAGCACAGCGCGCTCGAACGTTCGCTCAACGGCGTCCCGCGCCCGATTTTCTACAAGGGCGAGCAGGTCGGCGAATGGCGCTACTTCGATGAGCGGCTGACGATGTTCCTGCTGCGCAACCGGCGCCCGGCGCGCTTCGGCAAATGGATCGACCAGGTCCTGCCCCAGCCGCCCGACGAAGACCGCCGCCGCTACGCGCTCGGCGACGCGTTGCTCAACATTGCCATCACCGCGCCCAACCAGGACGGCAATCTGGTCGAAGACAGGGGGCCCAACGATGACCACGATGACGAGGCCGACCAGAGCGAGGCGAGCGAATGACCTCGCGCGTGCGTGTACACGCACGCACGCCTGCGCGCGCTGGGCAGCAAACTTGGCAAACTTTCACGTCGAGCCACCGAGCTGCCCGCCGCATTGCCTTCGGCCGCGGCGCATTCGTAAAGAGGGGCGATGCAGCTGACCAACCAGGACGCCGAGAAGCTGATCCGCGCCGGGGTCGATGCGCTCCAGCAGGGCCGCGCCGCCGACGCCCGCGACCGCTTCGCCCAGGTCACCGCGACCGGCCGCGCCAATGCCCAGGGGTGGCTGCTGCTCGCCGCCGCCTGTCACGGTGCCGGCGACATCACCGGCCAGGAAGCCGCGGTCGACCAATTGCTCAAGCTCGAACCGCGCGCCATCCGCGGCCATATCATGAAGGCCGATTGCCGCGCCGCGGCGGGCGACGACATCGGCGCGCTCACTTTCTACACCAGCGCCTTGCTCGCGGCCAAAGACGAGCGCCTGCCCGGCGATCTCGCCGCCGAGGTCCAGCGCGCCGACAACGCGGCCGTCACCCTCAAGGCGCGTTTCGAGGTCGAGCGTGAGGCATTGTTCGCCGCCCGCGGCCTCCCCGCCGCGACCCGAAGCCCGCGCTTCCAGCAATCGCTCGACATCCTCGCCGGGCGCAAGCGCGTGTTCGTCCAGGAACCGACCGGTTATTATTTTCCCGGCCTGCCGCAGATCCAATATTTCGACCCCGCGGATTTCGCCTGGGCCCCGGCGATCGAAGCCGCGACCGACGCCATCCGGGCCGAGATCGCACCGATCCTCGCCGCCGGCGCCGGCGGCTTCCGCCCGTACATCCAGACCGATCCCAACCGCCCCCGCCTCGACGACAACCAACTCGCCGACAGCAAGGACTGGAGCGCTTTGTTCGTGGTCGAGAACGGCCGCGAGTCGCCCGACGTCATCGCCCGCTGCCCGGCCACCTGGGCGGCGCTGCAGGGCGCGCCGATGCCGCGCATCGCCAATTCGCCGACCGCGATGTTCTCATTGCTCCGCCCCGGCGCCCGTATTACGCCCCACACCGGCACCCACAACACCCGCCTGGTCTGCCATCTGCCGCTGATCGTCCCGCCCAATTGCCGTTTCCGCGTCGGCAACGAGGTCCGCGACTGGGAGGAAGGCAAGCTGCTGATCTTCGACGACACCATCGAGCATGAGGCGTGGAACGACAGCAACGAGGACCGCATACTGCTGATCTTCGACATTTGGCGGCCCGAACTCAGCGACCAGGAACAGCGCGAGATCGACGCCTTGTTCAGCGGCCCGACGATGTCCGCCTAGCGCTGCGCCGCCTTCCAGAAACACCCGGCGCTGACCAGCCACAACACGACGAATACGCCCGCGAACAACAGCACGCGAAGCGGCTGCTCGGTCGACGGCGCGGTTGCGATCATCAGACCGACGAAGGCCTGGATTACGGCCACGCCAAGCATCGCCCGCGCCAGGCCCTCCGCCCGTCCGCGGACGGCGAAGGCACTGACCGCGGCCGCCAGCACCAGCGTCAAAAAACCGAGGCCGTTGCCGTCGTCGCGCACCACCGTCGTCCACACCACCGCGAACCCAGTGGCCAGCGCGCTGGCGACCCCCGCGCGGTACGTCCACGACCGGTTCGCGCCTAGCCTTGCCGCCATGTCCATGCTCCCGCCTTCCGTCACGTTGAAAGCATAACCTGCCCGATCAACCGGTGAAGGGCATGAGCAAGTTGTGAGGTTTCAGTGAAATGACTCGCTTTGTAATCTCGCCGCCACGTCCCTGCCGGGCTGCTTACGCTACACTCGCGTCTCCCAAGTGCCGAGGGAGAGGAAAGACATGAAAAAGTTGATGCTCGCGGCCGCCGCCATTAGCCTGCTCGGAGGTGCCGCGCCGGCGTTCGCCGCGCCGTGCAAGGATGCGCATGGCAAGTTCATGAAGTGTCCGGCGCCGAAGGTCGTGGCCAAGCCCAAGGTCTGCCGCAACGCGCAGGGTCATTTCATCAAGTGCCCGGTCCACAAGGGGTAGCTTAACGCACCGGCATTGTGCCCCTATTGGTCCGGGCAGTTCCCGGCGCGCCTCACCGTCCGGCGGCGCGGCAGGTACCAGGTCGCGCTGCCGTCGGGCCGCTCGTCGTCGTGGTAATAACAGACCTCGGCGCTCGATCCGTCGGGGGTGATCGACACCGCCCAATTGTGGAAGCCGCAATTGTGCGCCTCGCAGCCCCAGGCGATCAGGCGTCCGCCCCGGGTCTTGGCGATCGGCGCGTCGGGTCCGTTGTAATTGTAGATGAAACTCCTGACGCCGGCATCGCGCACGCTGGCCGCGATCGCCCGCCGTACCGCCGGCTCACCGAGGAAACTGCGCCCGGCCTCGACCTCGCGCGGATGCAGGTCGACATAGCGGGCGAGCGCGCCCGTCGCGGCGACGCGGACCGGACCGGTCGGCGGCTTCATCGGGCCGATCCGCTCGACCCCGCCGTTATGCGCCGCGACCAGATTCTTGACCGGCGTCGTGTCGTTCTCGGTCGGGGCTTCCTGGGTCGGCGGCGCGGTTTCGCTATTCGCACCGACCTCGGGCACCGCTTCGTTCGTGGCCCCGGTGTTCGCCTCGGCCGTTTGGGTCGCGCTGACCTGGTTGGCGGGCGGCGTCTTCTTGCCGCAATCCGCGGTCACCAGCAGGGTGGTCAGCGCAATAACCCCCAATGCGTTCCGGTTCGTCATGGCGATTGCCTCCCCCCAACCGAGCACGCCAAGGATGCGCTTCGATCGGCGCAGAATCAATTCTCCGGTCGAATATCCGGGCTTATCAAATCCGCCTGTGCTACGGTCGCGCAATCATCGGCATTCGCCCCAATCGCAGGCGCCGATGGCTGAGAGTCTCTTGTGCTCCCGCTTGCCGCACAGGAGCCTCCCCATGATTCTACTTTCTCCACTCGCCGCGGCTTGGATCCGCTCGTGAGCCGCGCCTTCAACCTCGCCATGACCGAGGCGGACGTGGTCAAGCATTGCACCGCCAAGGACATTGCGATCTCGGTCATTGAAGCGCTGCCGGGCGGCGGCACTCGCCTGGTGTGCCTGAACGGCCATGGCGCGGCGCAGATCCAGGCGAAGCTTAAGACCCGCATCATCGAGGGCGAAGTCCGCCGCGAGCAGTTCGTCCGCCGGCGGCCGCAGTGGTAAGCCCAATCGGCTAGATCAGTGTATCCTTGACCGCCGCGACGACGCTGGCCGGCAATTCGTCCTCGCCGACGTCAACCGAGCGGGCCTTGCCGTCCTCTTCCCAGGTCAGCCGATAGACAAACTGGCTGAGGCTGGACGGATGGTCCTTGGCGTCACGGTCGAGTAATTTCGCGACCTTGTCGCGGTCAGGTTCGGGCAATTTTTCGAGTTCAACCTCGCCTTCGCTGCGCAGATGCGCACTGCTCCCGAACCCGGCGAACCCGCCGAGCTTCTCGATCTTGATGCGTTTGTCGTCGGGTCGGCGCGCCACGAGGGCTACAGTCCGACCGCGACCCATGCCTTGTCAATGGCCGAAGCGACCGCCGGCTGCGCCGCGAACAATTGCGTCGCGACCGTACGGGTGCGGTCGGCGAACTGCTTCATGGTCAGCTGCGGCGCCGGGCCAAAGCCGGTCAGCGCCTGGAACCATACCTTGCCGGCTTTCTGCCAGCTCTTGCCACCGATCGCCGTCGCCGCCCGGTAAAAGGCATTGTTGGGAATGCCGCTGCTGACGTGCGGATCCATCCCCGGCGAATATTTCGAGTAATGCGATGGCTGCGGCGCGAGCGCGTGTTTTGCTGCCGGATTGGCCATGTCGCGCAGGCAAGTGAAGCCTTTTGCCTTGGCCGCGGGGCCCATGATGTCGCTGCCGATCAGCCAGTCGGCCTTATCCACCGTCTGATTCGCCTGCCACTGGCGGAACATCGACCCGAACACGTCGGACATGCTCTCATTGAGCCCGCCCGGCTCGTTGGCGTAGGCCAGCTGGCTGGTGAACTGGGTCAACCCGTGGGTCAGTTCGTGGGCGACGACGTCATTGCCCTTTGTGAAATCGATGAAGATGTTGTTGTCGCCGTCTCCGTAGGTCATCTGCTGACCGTTCCAGAAGGCGTTGTTGTAATTCTGCCCGTAGTGGACCGAAGACAGCAGATCCATGCCTTGCCCATCGAGCGAGTTGCGGCCGAACTCCTTCTTGTAGAATTTGGCGACATCGGTCGTGTTCTTGAAGGTCCGTTTGACCGTGCCGTCCGACGACGACTGCGGGCTTGCAATCTTGGCTCCAGGAAGGATGGCGCCATGCTTGCAGTCGTAGAGCTTGATCAGCGGCTTCTTGGTGGCCGGGACGAGGCTCATCGAGATCATCGCCGACGACGCGATCAGCGAGGCGGTCGCCTCGCGCACCCGACGCATCTCCTGGTCGACGGCCAACGTCCGCTGCAGTGCGTCGCGGTCGAAGTTCTTGATCGACGTATCGTTGGCGAGACGCGCGAGCACCTCGTCGGGAACGAATTTGCAAAGGCAGGTCATGCCGCATCCTCCCGTTCAACAGGCGATTCGGCTGGACGCCGCCATAGCCCGAATCGCGGGAGGTTGCGAGCGACACTCGCTTGTTTGGCTAACCTCGGTTATAAGCCGCGCCGGCCGAATCCTCTTCTACAGGGGAAGAAACATGCGAGGAGGCATTCTTCATCACGGCGTGATCGCCGCGGTGGCACTAGGCGTTGCGGCATGCGGCGGGGGCAAGGACAAGAAGGCGGAAGGCAATGCCACCGCCAATCAAGCGACCAGCGAAACCACCACCACGGAATCGGCTGAGGACAAAGCGGCCAAGCTCGCCGCCAAGGTCAAGGACTTCAACGACGGCAATGGCGGCTGCGAGGAATGCCAGGCGACCGAGGCCCGGGTCCGCGTCGAGCAGCTGGTTCAGGCAGGCCTGCGCACTTACACCGACAATCCGTCATGTATGAACGAAGCGCGCGATACGGCGCAAATCCGCGACGTCAGCGACGATGCCGCGGCGCTCAAAGGCGGCCAGTTTGCTGGTGCCGTCGGGGACCTGCTGAAGAACAAGGACGTCCAGCGGGTGATCGGACAGCAAGTCGGCGGCGACGTCGGGCGCATCCTCAACGGCGGCGACGACAAGACAGCGTATTGCCAGGCGGTGTGCGCGGTGCTGCCGGAGAATTCGACCGTCACCGGCTACAAGCTTGAGGCGGCGGGTCCGGATCGACAATACCAGACCTGTGCCGCGGGTTCGACCTGCGCGATCGGCAAGGCGAAATGGACCGCCGAACCGATTCCCAATACCGGCGAGCACTCAAAAACCGTCTGCGGGGTATTCGCCAACTGGGCGCACAAGACCCCGCGGATGGCGCGCCTCAGCGTCTATTTCACGCCGCCCGACGATTGGATGCCGCCGCACAAATAGACCTGCGAAAGCGTTAAAATTCGTAAACCAATTCCGCTCACCTGCCGCTAACCGGCGGGCGTTAAATTCGTCCTCAGCAGCCACTCTCCCTTTAGCGAGCTAGGGCGGCCTGCCGGAACGAAGATGTAATAAGCCCTGCCGGGATAGGATGCTCCCTCGCTCTCCCTCCCGGCAGGGTTTTTCTTATTTTTTGGACTGGTCGTCGGGTTTGGCGTCCGGTGGCGTGGCCGCCGCCGGCGCGGAGTCAGCCGCTTTGGCATCCTTGCGCTTGCGCCATGAGCGGAACGCCAGCCATACCGTCGGCCCGGCCGTGACCATCGCCGCGATTGCGGTCAGCGTTTTCCCAAGCGAGCCGACCAGGGTTCCGATCAGGTCGCCCAGCGATGCCGCGCTCTTCAGCGCGTTGAGAAAGCCCTTCCACGTGCCGACGTGCACGTGCACCGCGACGCGGCGAGTGTAGGTCTTGACCACGTTCAGCGTGCCGTTGCGCTCGCGCTCGCCGACTTCGACCCGGGCGAACAAGGTCGTTGTGCCGCCGGTCAGCGGCTTGACCTTCCATTGCCAGGTTGCTGTCCGATCCTGCCCGGTATCCTGGATCGGATCGCTTTGCGGCTGATACTGAAACCCCGGATCGGGCAGCAAGGTAACCCGCATCGTCGGCGCCACATATACGGCAGCCGAGGGGGTCAACTTGCGGCCTTCGGTCTCCTCAGCGATCACGGCTTCAGTAGGGCCAACCACAAACTCCAGCGTCGACCAGGCATCGACATCCATGTCGCCCGGATCGACGAATGCGCCAACGCCCTTGGTCACCCCTTCGGGCAGCGCTACACTATTGTCGGCAGGCGTCGCCGTATTGTCGGTCGTACCCGCGTTATCGACCAGAGCGGTGTCGTCGGTCACGTTCGTCGTCGGCGCGGCGCTCCGTGGGGGCGGACCGCTGCAAGCGCTAAGGCAAAGGACGAGCGCCACGATCAGCGAATAAATCCGAATCATGCGGGTTTCACTCCTTGGGCTTGCGCAATTTGCGGATCGCGGCCCACAGGGCGGCCGCGGCGGCGATGAGCGCCGTCAGCGCCGTCAGGGTTTTACCCCACGACCCGAATAAGGTGCCCAGCAAATCGCCAAAGCTCGCTGCGCCCTTGAGCGCGTTAAGGAATCCCTGCCACGTCCCGACGTGGACCGTAACCTGGAGCCGGCGGGTGTAAGTCTCAGACGCGATCAGGCTTCCATCGGGCTGCTTGTCGAGCACCTCGACCCGGGCGATCAGTGCGTGATTGCCGCCGTTCAGCGGTTTGACGCTCCATTGCCACGAAGCGGCCAGATCCCCGCCGGTCTCCTGCACGTCCGGGCTCTGCCGCCGAATCTCGAAATTCGGGTCGGGCTCCAGTGTGACGCGCATTAGCGGGGCGACGAAAATGCCCTTCGACTGGCCAAGTTCCTGGTTTTCGCTTTCCTCGGCCAAAGCGGCTTCGGTCTTGCCGACGACGAATTCGAGCCGGTGCCAGTTGTTGACCTCCATGTCGCCCGGATTGACGAACGCCCCCCGGCCCTTTTGCGGGGCGGTGGATGACAGAACGATGGGTGGACCTTCGGCCGGCGCCGCGGCTTCGTCAGGGCCCGGAGCGCCAGGCCCGGGACCGGTGTCAGTCGCCGGCGCGGGAGGTAGCGCCATCTCGCTGGGCCCGTCGTGGACGGGCGGCGTAGGTGATGTTGTCGGGCCCTCGCTCGCGGTCTCCGGTGGCGGCAAAGTCGGACAGGCATCCGTTGCCAAGATCACCGATCCATCTGGGCATGTCTGCGTCGCCGGAGGAGGTGGCGGCGGTGGTTCTGGTGGCGGAGGCGGAGGCGGAGGCGGAGGCGGAGGCGGCGGGGGTTGCGCGTGTGAGATCGTGTGCAACGACTGAACCGCCGCGATGATCGCCATCGAGCTCGTAAAATTCACGCAGGCCTTGGGCAACACGGCGACCATGTCGACCCGCGACCCCCGCGCGACCACGGCACCGGGTCCTGGGGAAAAAACGACGACGCGGCCGACGATTGCACCCGGCGTGCCGCTGCTCGGCGCACATCGGAACGAGCCGGGCTGCAACCCTGCTTCGCGCAACACGCCCGGCGCGGTCTGGACCGTCGTCCCGGCCGGCAATTCGGGTACACGCACGACCGCAAGTTGCTGAGCGGCGAGCTGCGCGCCCAGGTGTGGATTGGTCGCAAGCACGCTCGGCGGCGGCGCCAAAGCGAGGCACGCCAGCCCGGCAATGGCGACGAAGAAACGAAAACCCCGCGACATGCTGCCCTCCCCACGGCAGATCCGGCACTCGACGTTGTAAACCTAGTTTAGGCTTTCCTACAGCCCCCTTTGCGGCGTTGACCTTTCACTCGCGGTTCAAGTCGCGTCCCGCTAGGTGGCGGCGCTACGCGCGAATCCCCCGAAAGATTCCCCCGAAAGATTTTAGACCCTTGGCTTTGAGAACTTACCGCCCGCTGACCGAGCAGGACCGGACGCCGCTGCGACGCCGCGTCTCGGGCCTAGCGCTGGCGGTCGGGGTCAATCTCCTGCTTTTTCTGGTGTTGCTGACGCTCGGCGTCATCCCCCTGCCCAGGCGCGACCCCTCACAAGCCACAATCGTCGATATGCTTCCGGAATCGCATGCGACCGAAGCCCAGCCGGCGGCCTCGAAGACACGGCAGGTGACCCAACCGATTCAGCAACCCCGCAAAATGCCGCCAATCAAATCGCCAATCCCGGCCAAGGTCCCACTGCCGTTGCTCGAAATGAGCAGTTCGGAAATGGCCGCCGCCGACATCAGCAAGCTCGGCAGCGCCGGTTCTGGCAGCGAGGGGGATTCGGAAGAGGTCGGGCGCGGACCGCACGGCGAAATTCTTTACGCCGCCGAATGGGCGCGTGAGCCGACCGACGCCGAGCTCGGCGGCTACCTCCCGCCCGGTGCGCCCGAGGGCTCGGGCCTGATCGCGTGCAAGACGATCCCAGGGAATCGGGTCGACGACTGCGTCGAGATTGGCAACGATCCGCCAGGATCGCATCTCGCGCGAGCGGTGCGCCTCGCCGCCTGGCAATTCCACGTGCGGCCGCCGCGCAAGAATGGCAGGCCGATGATCGGCGAGTGGGTCCGCATCCGCATCGATTACTATCACACCAGCGGACAATAGGCGCTTCAGCGATCCCGCTTGGGCAGGCGCACGACGTTGCCGGCATCGTCGGCGAAGAGATTGGCGAGCGCCGCGGCGATTTCCGACTGACCGAACGGCTTCGCCAGACGCGGTAGGTGCATTACCTCGTTGGTCGGCCCGGTGTAACCGGTGATCAGCAGCACCGCGATATCCGGGTGAGTTTCTGCGATTCGCCGCGACAGCACGCCGCCGTCCATTCCCGGCATCATGTAGTCGGTGACGACGACGTCGGCCTTGAAGCCGCCGTCAAGCCGACCCAGCGCCTCGAGCGCGCCGTCGGCTTCGGCCACCGAATGCCCAAGGTCGCGGATCATCTCGGCGGTGGCGGTGCGAACCAAGTCCTCGTCGTCGACCAACAGCACGCTGAGGTGCCGGCCAATCGCCTGAACGGGTTCGAGCGCCGAGCGAGAGTCCGCAGCAGCGGCTTCGTCCGCTACTGGCAGATAAAGGTCGACCCTGGTGCCCTCATCCGGCGCGCTCGTCAGATCGAAGCCGCCGCCGAGCTGTGCCGCAAGGCCGTGGACCATCGACAGGCCGAGACCGGTGCCGCGACCGAATTCCTTGGTCGAATAAAACGGTTCGATCGCCCGGGTGAGAATTTCCGGATCCATCCCGCAGCCGGCGTCGATCACCGACACCCGGACATAAAGGCCGGGCGTAAGTTTAGGCGCCGAGCGCGGCCCCATCGCCACCTGTTCAGCAAGGATGGTCAGCGGACCGCCGTCAGGCATCGCGTCGCGGGCGTTGACGGCGAGGTTGAGGATCGCAAGCTCCAGCTGGTTGGGATCGGCAAAAGCGGCGGGCAGATCGGAATCGCAGCGCAAACGGACCTCGATGGTCGGACCCACGGCGCTCGAAATAAGGTCGCGCATGCCCGACAGCAGGTTTGCAATATCGACCGGCTTGGTCATCAACGACTGGCGCCGGGCAAAGCCAAGCAGGCGTTGCAGCAACGTCTTGGCGCGGTCGGCGGCCTGCAGCGCGTTGGTCAGCAACCGCCCCGATCGCGGATCGCTTTCCCCATATTTCTTCTGCAGCAGGTCGAGCGCGCCGGTGATCGGGGTCAGCAGGTTGTTGAAATCATGGGCGACGCCGCCGGTTAGTTGGCCCAGCGTCTCAAGCTTTTGCGCCTCGTGGAGCTGGGCGACCGCCGCCGCGTGCTCGGCAGTCCGCTCGTCGACGCGCTGCTCAAGATCGGCGGCGAGCTGATTGAGCTCCTCGAGCCGGGTTCGCGCTTCATATTGGCGGCGGCGCCCGCGGATCGCCGACTGGGCGAGGCTGACGAAGGTGGTCGGATGGAACGGGCGCTCGAGAAAGGTGACGTTGCCGAGCAGTTCGAGCAGCCGCCCCGCCTCGGGATTGCGCTCGAGCCCGCCGCCGCGCTGGGTCAGAAGCACGAAAGGAAAGTCCGACCATTCGGCCTGATCGTGGATCCATTCCGACACCGTATGAAGGTCGGTCCCGACCAGCGCTTCCTCGGTTACGACACCGAAGCCCGCACCCCCCGACAGCTCTTCAACCAGGCTGGGGATGTCGACCACCACGTCGCTCGGGATGCCGGCTTCGCCAAGCATATCCCGCGCGACAAGGGCATCGCGACCTTGTGGCGCAAGGATCAGCGCGCGTTCGGAAAGGTGGCGATTCACTATTCGACGGTTTCCAGGAGGTCCGACCGGTGCGTATCGATGAGTTCGGGGACACCACGCAAGACGCCCTGGAACCCAACCAGAGGCTCACCGAGTGAAATGCCGCGCTTGTCGATGCGGAACTCGCGAATGGTATCCTCGTGCGCGCCGGTCCGCTTTTTGATCACCGACATCGCCCGCCGCACGCGGCCGAGCGCTTCGAAGTACCGCAACAGGATCACGGTATCGGCGAGATAGGTGACGTCGACCGGCGACTTCATATCGCCGACCAGCCCGTGCTGCGCGACCGTCAGGAAGGTCGAGGCGCCCTGGCGGTTCAGATATTGCAGCAGCTCATGCATGTGCAGGATCAGCGCCTGCTCTTCGGGCATCGCCGCCTGGTAACCGTTGAGGCTGTCGATCACGACGGTGCGAACATCGAACTCCTCGACGCAATTGCGCACGCGCTCGGAGAGCTCGCCAGGGGTCAGTTCAGCCGCGTCGATTTGCACCACCATCAGCTGGTCGCGCGCGATCATCTCCTCAAGAAAAATGCCGAGGCCCTCGGCGCGTTCGAACAGCAAGCCGAGTTCTTCGTCGAACACAAACATCGCCGCCCGCTCGCCGCGCTTGATCGCGCCGGCGATGAAGGTCAGCGCCAACAGCGATTTACCAGTGCCGGCCGGCCCGATGATCAGCACGCTCGACCCGCGCTCGACGCCGCCGCCAAGCAAAGCGTTCAATTCGGGCGTTTCGGTCGACAAAACATCGCGGACAAAATCACGGCGATGTTCGGCGGAGACGAGCCGCGGGAAGACCCGGACGCCGCCGGTTTCGATGATGAAGTCGTGATAGCCCCCGCGGTAGCGCTGGCCGCGATATTTGACGACGCGTAGACGCCGCCGCTCGCCGCCATATTCGGGCGATAATTCCTCCAACCGGAACACGCCGTGGGCGATGCTGTGCATCGTCCGGTCATTGGCTTCGCTCGACAGATCGTCGAGCATCAGCACAGTCGCCCCGCTGCGCGCGAAAAAGTGCTTGAGCGCCAGAATCTGGCGGCGGTAGCGCAGCGAGGATTGGGCGAGCAGGCGGATTTCCGACAGGCTGTCGAGCACCACGCGCCGCGGTTTGATCTTCTCAAACGATTCGAAGATGCGCCGGGTGGTCTCGCCGAGTTCCAAATCGGACGAATAGAGCAGGCTCTGCTGCTGATCCTCATCGAGCAGGCTCTCCGGCGGAACCAGCTCGAAAATGTCGACGCCTTCGAGCGACCAGCCGTGCGACTGCGCACCGGCCCGAAGTTCGTCTTCAGTCTCCGACAGCGTGATGTACAGGGTCGGCTCGCCAGCGGCCGCCCCGTCCATCAGGAACTGGGTTGCGATCGTCGTTTTGCCGGTGCCAGGGCTGCCTTCGAGCAGGAACAATCGACCGCGGGTGAGACCGCCGACGGTGATGTCGTCGAGGCCGCCTACGCCAAATCTGGCCTTGCCTTCGTTTGTTTCTCCCACACCTAGCTCCAAAGTTGAGACAGGGGGGACTAACGCAGGTCAGGCCCGTAACGATCCCAACTGGCCTGAACGTGGTGAAATTACGTGAGAATTTCGCCTTCCGGCGCGCCCCGGCCAAGCTTGTCAGGCAAATGTTCGCTCTCCGGCGTGAAGGCGAGGCTCACTGAATTGATACAATAGCGTTCGCCGGTCGGCGGCGGGCCATCGGGAAAAACGTGACCCTGGTGCCCACCGCAGCGCGCACAGACGATCTCGGTCCGGACCATCCCGTAACTGGTGTCGCGGATGTATTTCAAATGATCGGCGTTGAACGGCTGGGTGAAGCTCGGCCAGCCGGTGCCGCTCTCGAACTTGGCCCCGCCCTTGAACAGCGGCAGGCCGCACAGGCGGCAGGTGAACAGGCCCGGGCGCTTCTCGTCGAGGAACACGCCGCAGAACGGCGCTTCGGTGCCATGTTCGAGCAGGACCTTGCGCTCTTCGTCGTCGAGGTCGGCAACGAGGGTGGCGAATTGCTCTTCGGTCGGCGGGGTGAGGTCGAAGTTAGTTGCGGTGGTGGGAGCATCCTGGGGCACGACGAGTCTCCTTCGCCGAAGCCCCTACTCCTCCGCGGGTTCGAACCGCAACACGCCGGCGGTGTACGTCGTGTGGGTCGGATTGTCGCCGGGGTGGCGATGGCCATCGTAGACCACGACTTCCCGAAAATCGAACGGCGACACGCCCTCAAGGCAGGCGACATTGACCCCAAGCTGGTTGGGGTTCGAGCGGCGCTTGTGGTGCGTGTAGATGCCGCACACGCTGCAGAAGTGATGCTCGGCGCTCATCGTGTTGAAGCGATAGGTCGCGAGCTCGTCCGCGCCTTCGTGAATGGTGAAATCGCTGTCGGTCGAAGTCACCGCGACCGCGCCGCGCATCCGGCAGATTGAGCAGGTGCATCGCCGTGCTGACGCAAGGCCCAGCGGAAGCCGCGCCGTGAACTTCACCGCGCCGCAATGACACGAGCCGTTGAGGGTGATGGGGTCGCTCGACGCGATGTCGATCACGCCGCGACTTTCTCCAGCGCATCGCGGATCGCGGCGAGGGCTTCACTCGCCTTCGCGCCGTCGGGGCCGCCGCCCTGGGCCATGTCGGGACGGCCGCCGCCGCCCTGCCCTCCCAGCGCCGCGACCGCGGCCCTGACCAAATCGACCGCGCTGATTTGACCGGAAAGATCGTCGGTGACGCCCACCGCGACGCTGGCGCGGCCGTCATTGACCGCGACCAAAGCCGCGACGCCCGAGCCGACCCGCTGCTTCAGCGTGTCGACGGTCGAACGCAGATCCTTGGGGTCGAGCCCGTCGACCACCTGCCCGAGGAAAGCATAGCTATTGACCTGCTCGGGCGCGGCTTCGTCGGACTTGGCCGCGCCGCCGCCCATCGCCAGCGCCTTCTTCGCGTCGGCGAGTTCGCGCTCGAGCCGCTTGCGCTCCTCGACCAGCGCGGCGACCCGCTCGGGCACTTCGTCGGGGGAGGATTTGAGCGCCGCCGCCGCCTCTCGCAGCCGGGAGTCGCGCGCGTTCAGCCACTGCCGCGCGGCTTCGCCGGTCAGCGCTTCGATCCGGCGGACGCCAGACGACACCGCGCTTTCCGAGATGATCTTGAGCAACTGGATATCGCCCAGCGCGCGCACGTGGGTGCCGCCGCACAATTCGACCGAATAATCCAAGTCGGCATCGCGGCCCATCGACAGCACGCGGACTTCGTCGCCATATTTCTCGCCAAACAGGGCCATCGCACCCGCGGAAATCGCCTCGTCCGGGGTCATCAGCCGCGTCGTTACCGGCACGTTCGAGCGGATCTGCGCATTCACCTCGGCCTCGACCGCCTCGATTTCCTCGCGGGTCAGGGCTTTGGGATGCGAGAAGTCGAAGCGAAAATAATCGGGCGCGACCAGGCTGCCCTTCTGGGTGACGTGGGTACCGAGGTGCCGGCGGAGCGCCGCGTGCAGCAAATGCGTCGCGCTATGGTTGGCCCGGACCTGGTCGCGGCGCGCCGCATCGACGACCTGGTGGACCGGTTCGCCGACCGACAATTCGCCCGCGACGACCTTGGTGCGGAGCACGTGGAGCTTGCCGAGCAGCTTCGCCGTGTCCTCGACGTCGCCGATGAAACCCTTGAGCGTGGTCAGTTTTCCGGTGTCACCGATCTGCCCGCCGCTTTCGCCGTAAAAGGGCGTCTGGTTGAGCAGGACATCGACCGTCTGGCCGATTTCTGCGGCTTCGACGCGGGCGCCATCCTTGACGATCGCCAGCACCACGCCCTCGCCTTCGTCCCCCGAGTAACCGGTGAATTCGGTGCTGCCGAATTCCTCGGCGAGGTCGAACCACAGATCGTCGGACGCCTTGGAGCCCGAGCCCTTCCACGCCGCGCGCGCCGCCGCTTTCTGCGCTGCCATCGCTGTGTCGAACCCGGCGCGGTCGACCGCCAGTCCCCGCGCGCGCAATGCGTCCTCGGTGAGGTCATAGGGGAAGCCATAGGTGTCGTAGAGCTTGAACGCGGTCTCGCCGGCCAGCGTGCCGCCCGTCGCGAGGTCGGTCGTCGCTTCGTCGAGCAGCTTCAGGCCATTGACCAGGGTCTGGCGGAAGCGGGTTTCCTCTTGGTTCAGCGTCGCTTCGATCAGCGGCTGCGCGCGGACCAGTTCGGGAAAGGCCGCACCCATTTCCGCGACCAGCGCCGGCACGAGCCGCCACATCAGCGGCTCCTTGGCACCGAGCAAATGCGCATGGCGCATCGCGCGGCGCATGATCCGGCGAAGCACATAGCCCCGCCCCTCATTGGCCGGCAGCACGCCGTCGGCAACAAGGAAGCCCGAGGTCCGCAGATGGTCGGCGATGATCCGGTGGCTGGCCTGCATGTCGGGCGCGGCGTTCGAGGTGAGCGATTCCGACGCCTCGATCAGCGCCTTGAACGTGTCGGTCTCATAATTGTCGGGCGTGCCCTGGAGCACGGCGGCGATGCGCTCGAGCCCCATACCGGTGTCGATGCTCTTCTTCGGCAGTTCGGAGACGATTTCGCCGCCGACCTGCTCATATTGCATGAACACCAGATTCCAGATTTCGACAAAGCGGTCGCCGTCCTCATCGGGCGATCCCGGCGGTCCGCCCCGAATGTGGTCGCCATGGTCGTAGAAGATTTCCGAGCAGGGTCCGCTGGGACCATCGTCGCCCATCGACCAGAAATTGTCCTTGGTCGGGATGCGGATGATGCGGCTTTCGGGCAGGCCGGAGATCTTCTTCCACAGGCCGAAAGCTTCGTCGTCGGTGTGATAGACGGTCGCCGTCAGCTTGTCCGGACTGAGCCCCCATTCCCTGGTCAGCAAATTCCATGCGAGTTCGATCGCCTGGTCCTTGAAATAATCGCCGAACGAGAAATTCCCGAGCATTTCGAAGAAGGTATGGTGGCGCGCGGTGTAGCCGACATTGTCGAGGTCGTTGTGCTTACCGCCGGCGCGGACGCATTTCTGCGAGCTGGTCGCCTGGCTGTACGCGCGCGATTCCAGGCCGGTGAAGACATTCTTGAACGGCACCATCCCGGCGTTGACGAACATCAGGGTCGGATCGTTGTGCGGGACCAATGGCGCCGACGGCACCCGCGCGTGTCCGTTCGCCTCGAAAAACTCGAGGAAGCCGCGGCGGATGTCATTGGTCGAGGTCATGGACATGCGATGTAAATGCGATGCTGCGGTGCGGCAAGGATGCGACTTGGCGTTTGCCCGAAAGCGCGGCTAGGCAGGCGCCATGGCCCGCCGTCGCAAGTCCACCATCCCGCAATACAAGCGCCGCCGCGCGCGCTCGTGGCCGCGGCGGATTTTCGGCTGGATGGTCAAGCTGGTTGTCGCCTTCTTCGCCATCTCGATCCTGTGGGTGCTCGCTTATCGGTTCGTCCCGCCGCCCATCACCATCACCATGATCGGCGACGTCTTCGCCGGACGCGGGTTCGACAAGGACTGGATGCCGATCAGCCAGATCGACCGCGACATGGTCCGCGCCGCAATCGCCGCCGAGGACAGCAAGTTCTGCACCCATAACGGCTTCGACTTCGAGGCGATCGAGGACGCGATGAAGCGTAACGCCTCGGGCGGGCGCATCCGCGGCGGATCGACCATCAGCCAGCAGACCGCCAAGACCACCTTCCTGTGGAACGGCGGCGGCTATGCCCGCAAGGGCGTCGAGGCCTGGTTCACCTTCCTCATCGAAAATCTGTGGGGCAAGCGCCGGATCATGGAAGTGTACTTGAACAACGCCGAGACCGGGATCGGCACCTATGGCGTCAACGCGGGCTCGCAGCGTTATTACGGGCACGATGCGAGCGCGATGAGCGCGACCGAGGCGGCGCGGATCGCCGCGGTGCTTCCGCTGCCGAAGAAGCGCGGCGTAGTCGCGCCCAAGGGCTTCACCCGGCGCTACGGCAACACGATTGCGGCGCGCATCAACGTGGTCGGCCGCGACGGGCTCGACGCCTGCATCTACGAGGGCGCGACCGCGCCGGTGGACAAGGCGCCGCCGGCGGTGACGGCCAAGCCGCGGCCGCTGCCGGGCGAAGAATATGAGACGACTAAACCGCTACCGCCGCTGGAGAATGTGGTGAGCAATGTCCCGGCCGAAGCGACCGAACCGGCGGAAACCAATGCGCCGGCGCCGATCAACGCCACGGAGGCTGCGCCGCCGCCCGAACAGCCGGCGGAGCCGGCGAACCAGCTCTAGCCGACCAGCGCCAGCCTCGGCGGCTCCTGCGCGCTGAGGTCGACGCGGCCTTCGCCGACGATCGCTTCGAGGCGTGCTGCAAGTTCGTTGTCGAGTGCGAAGTCGCGGCCGGCGAGGACCGCCGCCTCGCCGCCATTCGCCAGCGGCACGATGAAGCGTACGATCCCGTTGCCGCCGCGCACATCGGCGAGTTCGCGCGACACGCGCTCGATGGCAGCGGCATCGTCCACGCGCACCGTCAGTTGCAGCCGCGTCGTCCGGGCCAGTACCTCAAGCGGCTGGAAACGCTTGATTGTCACCCGTGGGGCGTCGTCGCCGGCACGGCGATCGAGCTCAACGGTGATCAGCCCGCATCCGCCGGCCTTGGCCGCGGCTTCTAGCGCCGCCGACGGCTCATCGTCGAACACCGTTGCCTCGAACTGGCCCGAGCGGTCCGACAGGCCTGCGACCATGTAGCGGCGGCCGCGCGCGGATGTGCGCCAACGCACTCCTTCGACCAGTGCCGCCATGGTCGCGCTCGATCGCTCGCCCTCGGGAATGTGGATTTCGGCCAGCTCGGCGAAAGTCCGCACCTTGTGCGCGCCGAGCAAATGGCGTTGCGCGTCGACCGGGTGAGCGGAGAAATAAAAGCCGAAGGCGTCGCGCTCCGCCGCCATGCGCTGGGCCTGGGTCCATGACGCGTCGCGCGCCAGGCGAATCGGCGCGGCTTCGGCCGAATTGGTGCCGAACAGACCAGCTTGACCGCTTTCCCGCTGGTCATAAGCGCTGGCGGCATGGGCCAGGATGATCTCTGCCGCCCCGAACACCGCAGGTCGGTCGGGCTTGATCGCATCGAACGCACCCGCGGCAGCAAGGCTTTCAACCTGGCGCCGGTTGAGCTGGCGCGGATCGATCCGCGCGGCAAAGTCCTCGAGGCTCTTGAACGGTCCGCCGCGCGAGCGCTCTTCGACCAAAGCCTCCATCGCCTTGGCGCCGACGCCCTTGAGCGCCCCCAAGGCATAGCGCACCGCGCCGTTGGCAACAGTGAAGTATGCGTCGCTGGCGTTGATGTCGGGCGCCAGGCATTCGACCGCGCCGCGCCGCATGTCGTCGACGAACAAGGCGAGCTTGTCGGTCAGCGCGAGGTCGAAGCTCATCGAGGCGGCGAAGAATTCGCTGGCGTGGTGCGCCTTCAGCCAGGCGGTCTGGTAGGCGATCAACGCGTAGCCCGCGGCGTGGCTCTTGTTGAAACCGTAGCCGGCGAACTTGTCGATCGTGTCGAACAGTTCGTTGGCCTTGGCCGCCGGAATCGCATTCACGGACGCGCAGCCTTCGACGAAACGCGCGCGCTGGGCGTCCATCTCCGACTTGATCTTCTTGCCCATCGCCCGGCGCAGCAAATCGGCCTCGCCGAGCGAGAAGCCGGCAAGCACCTGCGCCGCCTGCATCACCTGCTCCTGGTAGACGAAAATGCCGTAGGTTTCGGCGAGGATGCCTTCGAGCAAGGGATGTGGATATTCGATCGCCGTGCGGCCGTTTTTGCGGTCGCCGAACATGCCGATATTGTCCATCGGCCCCGGTCGGTAGAGCGCGACCAGCGCGATGATGTCGCCGAATGCGGTCGGCTTCACCCCGGCGAGGGTCCGCCGCATGCCTTCGGATTCGAGCTGAAACACGCCAACCGTATCGCCACGCTGAAGCAATTCGTAGACCGAAGGATCGTCCCACGGCAGCGCGTCGAAATCGACGATGACGCCCTGCTCCGCCAGCAGCCGCTGCGCTTCCTTGAGCACCGACAGCGTCTTGAGCCCAAGGAAGTCGAACTTCACCAGCCCCGCGGCCTCGACATATTTCATATCGAACTGGGTGACCGGCATGTCCGAGCGCGGATCGCGGTAAAGCGGGACCAGCTCGTCGAGCGGGCGGTCGCCGATGACCACGCCGGCGGCGTGGGTCGAGGCGTGGCGCGGCAGCCCTTCGAGCTTCATCGCCAGGTCGATCAGCCGTTTGACGTCCGCATCGCCGTCATATTCGGCCTTGAATTCGCTGACGCCGTTCAACGAGCGCTCGAGCGTCCACGGGTCGGTCGGATGGTTGGGAACCAACTTGGCCAGGCGGTCGATCTGGCCGTACGGCATTTGCAATACGCGGCCGGTGTCTTTGAGCACCGCCCGGGCTTTCAGGCGCCCGAAGGTGATGATCTGGGCGACCCGGTCACGGCCGTATTTCTGCTGGACGTAGGTGATCACCTTGTCGCGGTGGGTTTCGCAGAAATCGATGTCAAAATCGGGCATCGACACGCGCTCGGGGTTGAGGAAGCGCTCAAACAGCAGGCCGAGCGCCATCGGGTCGAGGTCGGTGATGGTCAGCGACCAGGCGACCACCGACCCCGCGCCCGATCCACGGCCCGGGCCGACCGGAATGTCATTGGCTTTGGCCCATTTGATGAAGTCGGCGACGATCAGGAAGTAGCCGGCAAAGCCCATGCCGGTGATCACCTCCAGCTCGAATTCGAGGCGGTCACGGTATTCCTGGAACGGATCCCCTCCAAGTCCTTCGACCTCGCTCGGGACGAACGGGAGTTTTTTGAGCCGCAGTCCCAGGCCCGCGCGCGCATCGTGGCGCAATTGCTCGTCCTCGTCGTCGCCGAGCCGGGGCAAGATCGGCCGCCGCTGCGGCGCCGCTACTGCACAACGTTGTGCGATGACTGCGGTGTTGGCGAGCGCTTCGGGCAGGTCGGCGAAAAGCGCCTCCATCGCCGCCCCATCCTTGAGCCAGGCGTCCGGCGACGAAGTCACCCGCTCATTGCTTTCCACATAGGCCGAACTCGCGATGCACAGCATCGCGTCGTGCGCGGCGTGGAAGCTCGGATCGGGATAGGCCGCCGGATTGGTCGCGACCAATGGCAAATCGCGAGCGTAGGCAAGCTCGATCAGCGCATCCTCGGCGAACTCTTCGGCGGGATCGTGGCGACGAATGATCTCGATATAGAGCCGGCCGGCGAACAGCCGCTGGAGCCGGTCGAGATAAGCTTCGGCCTTGTCGCGCTGGCCGTCGGCAAGGAGGCGGGCAAGCGCGCCTTCCGATCCCGCGGTCAGCGCGATCAGGCCGTCATTCAGGCCGTCGAGCGTGGCGAAGGCGACGTGCGGATCCTGTTCGAGCGGTCGGTCGAGGTGAGCTGCCGACACCAGCTTGCACAAATTGGCGTAACCCTGATCGTCCTTCGCGAGCAACACCAGCCAGTCGATCACACCGGGTTCGCCGCCGATCTCGGGCGGTCGCGCGACCGCGAGCAGCGCGCCAATGATCGGCTGGACACCTTTGGCGGTGCACGCATCGCTGAACGGCATCGCGCCGTACAGCCCGTTGCGATCGGTCAGCGCGACCGCCGGAAAACCGAGCATGGCGGCGCGGCTGGCGATGGTCTTGGGCTCCATCGCGCCTTCGAGCATGGTGAACGACGAAAGGATTCGAAGCGGAACGTAGGGCTGAGTCACGCCGGAAATATGAGGGTCTTGGCCCCGCGTGGAAAGCACCGCCAGCGACTTATCCACGACTTATCGTGGCTGGAACCGGCCTTCCATGATGTCGCGGATTTCGCGCATGCGGCCGACATAGCCATCGGCCATGCACTGCCGGCTCGGGCAGCGATCGCGGTAGGCGAGAAAACGGTCGCGGGTACTCTGCAGCAGCGCCGTTTGTGCCGGCGTCGCCGATGCCAGCGCCCGCCGGTATTGCGTCGCCATATTGACGTCGAGCGCGGCCAGACCGCTGTCGGCGCAGACCGCGGCTTCGCCCGAGCTGCGGGCATTGGCGCAATCGAAGCTCGGCCGACCGGGAGAGCTACTCGCTGGTCCAACCTCCTTGCGCGCGGATTCGCCAGCCGCGACATTGCCTTCCGGCGCAACTGTGTTCGACATCGGGGCGAGGGGATCGACCTCGACCGTCTGGGTCAGTGACGCGAGCGCCGTGACGATCGGTTCAGCGTTGCGCAACTGGACCGTCAAGCTGGCGGCATCCCCGGCTGATTGAACGGCATAATCGACATCGGCGGTCAGGGAGTGCTGGCCGCCCGTCACCGCCACGCCGGGCGGCAAATCGAGATAAAAGGTCCCCGAGCAGTTGAGCAGGCTGTTCTCTTCGCTTTCGAGGACGGCGTTATCGACCCGGAGTACTGCGGCGCCAGCAATCTTGTCGAAAGTCGCTTGATCAGTGCCGCGCGCCTGCGCCGCGCGGGTGAACAGCTGGCGCTTGATCACCGCGTAGACCGCTCGGTCGGTGCACATTTTGGCGGAATCGGACTGCGCGGCTTGCTCGATCTGCGGATTGCTGAGCTTGTCCTGATCGGCGTTTCGATCGCCGCTGAAATACCACAGCAAGGCGAGCAGGATGGCGACGCCCCCGAGCAAGGCGATGATTACCGGGTTCAGCCGCCGCTGGCCGTCATCCGACTCGCTCATCCGAGCCGCCCTTCATGGAGCCGCACCACCCGATCCATCTTCGCCGCCAGACGCTCGTTGTGGGTGGCGACCAAAGCGGCACTGCCTTCTTCACGGACCAGCTTCAGGAATTCGGCGAGCACCGCGTCGGCGGTTTGCTCGTCGAGGTTGCCGGTGGGCTCGTCGGCGAGGATCAAGGGCGGCTTGTTGGCGAGCGCGCGGGCGACCGCGACGCGCTGCTGCTCGCCGCCCGACAGCTTGGACGGGCGGTGGTCGAGCCGCTGGGCGAGGCCGAGCGCCGAGAGCAATTGCTCGGCGCGGGCGCGCGCGGCTTCGGGCTCGGCGCCCTGGACGAGCTGGGGAATGATCACATTCTCGCGCGCGTTGAATTCGGGAAGCAGGTGGTGGAACTGGTAGACGAAACCGAGCGCGTCGCGGCGGAGGCGCGTGCGCCCGTCGTCGTCGAAATTGGTAGCCTCCTGCCCCTGAATCTGGATCGAGCCGGAAAAGCCGCCTTCGAGCAGCCCGACCGCCTGGAGAAAGGTCGACTTGCCCGAGCCCGACGGGCCGAGCAGCCCAACGATCTCGCCGCGCTTCACTTCGAGGTCGACGCCGCGCAGGACCTCGATCGTAATCTCGCCCTGGGTGAAGCTGCGCTTCAGCCCGCGGGTCAGGAGCACCGCGTCATTCATAGCGCAGCACCTGGACCGGGTCGGTGCTCGCCCCCTTCAACGCCGGGAACAAGGTCGCGAGGAAAATCAGCAACATCGTCACGATGACGATCGCCGCGACCTCAATCGGATCGGTCCGCGCCGGAAGCTCGGTCAGGATTCGAACCGACGGGTCCCACGGGTTTCCCCCGGTGACCGAGTGCACCAGATCGACCGCACCCTGCCGGAAGAACAGGATGATTGACCCCAGGGTCAGGCCGATGAGGACGCCGGTCGCGCCGATCGTCAGGCCGACGGTCATGAAGATGCGCAGGATCGCACGCCGCGTCGCCCCCATCGTCCGCAGAATCGCGATGTCGCGCGTCTTCGAACGGACCAGCATGATCAGCGAAGAGGCGATGTTGAACGCCGCGACCAGGACGATGAAGCTGACGACGATGAACATCACCACCCGTTCCAGGTCGAGCGCGGAAAACAACGCCGAATTCATCTGCCGCCAGTCGGAAATCACGCCAGTGCGCGCGACCAGCGGCTGCAGCGGCTGAAGGATTTCCTGGACCTTGTCGGGATTGTCGGTCTGAATTTCGACGATGCCGACCTGGTCGCCGAGCATCAGCAGCTGCTGGGCGTCCTCCATCGGCATGATCACGAACGCCTTGTCGTAGTCGTAGACGCCGACTTCGAACACCGCGCCGACGGTGTAGGTGACGATCCGGGGCACGGTGCCGACGACGGTCGAACGGCCTTCGGGGCTGATCAGGCTGATCTCGCTGCCCGGGCCGGCGCCGAGCTCATCGGCGAGCTTGGACCCAAGCGCGATCCGCCCGCTGCCCGGCGTGATCGACTTCAAATCGCCGGCGACGACATTCGACGTCAGCGTTTTGTTCGCGAGCAGGTCACCGACCCGCATGCCGCGCACCAACACGCCCTCAACCCGGCCGTTGGACGAGGCCATCAGCGGCTGCTCGATTAGCGGCAACGCCGACGTTACGCCGGGTGTCTTTCGCGCGGTCTCGGCAATCTGCTGCCAATTGGCGAGGTGCCCGTCATAGCCCTGAATCACCGCGTGACCGTTGAGGCCGACGATCTTGTCGAACAGCTCGGCGCGAAAGCCGTTCATCACGCTCATCACGACGATCAGCGCGGCGACGCCGAGCGCGACCGCGCCGACGCTGAACCCGGCAACGAGGAAGATGAATCCCTCACCCTTTTGCGGGAGCAGATAGCGCCGAGCGACCATGCGCTCGTAGCGGGACAAAATCATTCGGTGAGCCTTGCAAGAGCGCTTTCGACGCTCAGCTCCTCGCGCTCTCCAGTTGAACGGCGCTTTAACTCGACGGTGCCCGCGGCGATCCCGCGCGGACCGACCACGACCTGCCACGGCAGCCCGATCAGATCCATCGAACCGAGCTTCACGCCGCCCCGCTCGTCACGGTCGTCGTATAGGGTCTCGACCCCGGCGGCATTGAGCTTTGCGTAAAGGTCATCGGCCGCAGTAACGCTCGGCACATCATCCTGACGCATGGTGACGATGCCCACCCGCCATGGAGCGACGGCTTCAGGCCAGACAATCCCGGCGTCGTCATGGCTGGCTTCGATGATCGCTCCAACCAGCCGCGACACGCCAACGCCGTAGCTGCCCATATGCGGCACGACCGGTGTGCCGTCGCGGCCGGAAACCTTGAGCCCCATCGCCGAAGAATATTTCTCGCCAAAGTAGAAGATGTGCCCAACCTCGATGCCGCGCCCGGTCCGGCGCTGGTCCTCGGGCAAGGTTTCCCATTTCGCCGGATCGTGGGTTTCGTCGGTCGCGGCGTAGGTCGAATTGACGCGGTCGAACAGGCCCTTGAGGCCGGCCGCGTCGCCGTACCGCAGCTCCGATTGCTGCCAGTCAAACGCATCGTAGGCCGCGTCGTAGAACACCTCGCTTTCGCCGGTCGGCGCGAGGACGATAAACTCGTGGCTAAGGTCGCCGCCGATTGGGCCCGAAGCCGCCTTCATCGGCACCGCCTGGATGCCCATCCGCTGAAAGGTCCGCAGATAGGCCAGCATTTGCGTATAATAGCTCTGGCGCGCCCCAGCCTCGTCGAGGTCGAAGCTGTAGGCGTCCTTCATCAGGAACTCGCGGCCGCGCATCACCCCGAAGCGGGGCCGGACCTCGTCGCGAAACTTCCACTGGATGTGGTAGAGCGTGCGCGGCAAATCGCGATAGCTCTTCATCTCGTCGCGGACGATCGCGGTCAGCATTTCCTCGTTGGTCGGGCCGTAAAGCATGTCGCGGTCGTGGCGATCCTTGATGCGCAGCATTTCGGGACCGTAGGCATCGTACCGGCCGCTTTCGCGCCACAGATCGGCGGACTGGAGCGTCGGCATCAGCATTTCGAGCGCGCCGGCGCGGTCCTGCTCCTCGCGCACGATCTGCTCGATTTTCTTGAGCACCCGGAAACCGAGCGGCAACCAGGCGTATATCCCGGCCGCGGTCTGACGAACCAGGCCAGCACGAAGCATCAGCTTGTGGCTGACAATCTGGGCATCGGATGGGCTCTCTTTGAGAACCGGCAAAAAGGCTCGGGACCAGCGCATGGTGGCGGGCTCTAGCGGCCCTTGCTCACGACTGGCAACCGGCGCGCTGTGCAACAGCCGTGTGGCCGCGCCGACACAGCGCTGTGACAAAAGTGGTTTGCCGCCATTAACATAGGTGACAGCCGCGCTCGCCCGGCATAGCGTCCAGCCATCCGAACGACAGGCCCTTGGGTCGCGGGGTTCGGAGACGCGAAGGGCCACTGGGGAGGCCCGACGCATCGACGCTCAAGGGGGCTGACGAGCAATCGTCACGCAAGGCGCCCGGATCGCTAGCCGATCCGGGCGTTTGCTTTTGCGGGGTGCCGCGCTTTGCTATAGGGATCGCCGAGCCCGGTATTGCGTTGCCGGGCGAAGCAAAAAGGGAAGGAGGCCGCCATGCCCAAGCGCATGTTGTTCGCGCTGCTCCTAATGACCGCGGCGATCGGTCCCGCCTCGGCCCAGGATAATGATCGCGGCGGGGTCCGCACTGAGACCGAAAGCCGGCTCAAGGATGAGAGTTCGAACGACATATTGTGGAATGCGATCGGTCTGTTGGGGCTGCTCGGCCTGATGGGATTCCGCCGGCGCCATTCCGACGACAGCTATCACCCTGCCCCACTCGAATGAGCAGGGAAACAGGAGGGAATGCCAAGATGAACTATCGACTCTCAATTGCGGTAGGGCTCGCGATGCTTAGCGCGGCGCCCGCGCTCGCGCAGGGCAATGCTACAGCTCCGGTGAATACCGCCGAGGCAGCAGCGCCAGATGCTGCCGCCGGCAACGCTACCGACAATGCGGCAACCACAATGGCGCCCGCGGACAATGTCGCGATCGCCGCTCCGGCGGATACGGTGGCGGCAACCGAACCCGTCCCGGTTCCCCAGCCCCAACCGAAGTCGTTTCCATGGGGCGTCCTCGGGCTTCTCGGCCTGGTTGGTCTGATCGGCAGCCGCAAGTCCAGCTAAGGCTGAGTTTGTGCCGGACCGCCGCCCTGCACTAAGCAGGCGGCCATGAGCGAGAACAAGCACCGGCCGGAAACCACGCTGGTCGAGGGCGGTCGTCGCAAGGAATGGCGGCGTAAGCTGGTCAACGTGCCGATCGAACGCGCCTCAACCATCCAGTTCGACAGCATCGCCGAGATGAAAAACAGCAAGGCGGGCCTTGGCGTCTATCGTTATGGCCTACAGGGTACGGCGACCCATTGGGCGCTGTCCGAAGCGCTGACCGAGCTCGAGCCCGGCGCCGCCGGAACCGCGCTGTTCTCGTCCGGGCTCGCGGCCATCACCACCGCTTTGCTCGCGGTCCTCAAGCCCGGCGATGACGTGCTTGTCCCCGACCACATCTACGGTCCGACGCGGAGGTTTTGCGACACCTTCCTCAAGCGGTTCGGAGTCGCGACGCATTATTACGACCCGCTGATCGGCGCCGGCATCGCGGAACTGATCGCCAGCAATACGCGAGCGATCATGCTCGAAAGTCCGGGCTCGCTGACCATGGAGGTCCAGGACGTCCCAGCAATCTGCGCGGTCGCGCGCGAGCACGGCATCCCGACACTGATCGACAATACGTGGGCGACGCCATTGTTCTTTCCGGCAATTGCTGCGGGTGTCGACATCACGATCCTCGCCGCGACCAAATATATCGGCGGGCACGCCGACGTGATGCTCGGCGCTGTAACCGCGACCGCCGAATATTTCGATCGCATCCAGACGCTGGGGTGGGATCTCGGCCATGCCGTCTCGCCCGACGATGCCTGGCTCGGCTCACGCGGGCTCAGGACCATGGCCGTGCGCCTCAGGCAGCACGAAGCCAGCGGGCTGCGCATCGCCCAATGGTTGAAGGAACGCCCCGAGGTTGGCCGCGTCCTCCACCCGGCCCTGCCCGATTGTCCCGGACACGAATTCTGGAAACGCGATTTCAACGGTTCGTCGGGGTTGTTCACGTTCGAATTGAAGAGTGCGGATGCCGCGGCCCGGGCCGCGTTCGTCGACAAACTTCGGCTGTTTGGGATCGGCTATAGCTGGGGCGGCTTTGAAAGCTTGGCGATCGTCGTCGATCCCTTCCGGACCGTGTCGACGCCTCCTGCGCCGAGCCTCATCCGAGTCCACATCGGCTTGGAAGATGCCGAAGATCTGATTGCCGACCTCGCGCAAGCATTTGGATAAATTCGCTAAGATCCGAACATTAACTCAGGTTACTGCGATAAGCTGTGCTTGAATCGGGATGGGGACGTTTCCCCTTTTGGCCGCCACGCGCGTAGATTCCGCACGTCAGCGGAGTAACCTAACATGCGTTCCATTCCCGCCAAATTTGCTGCGTCGGCCGTTGCTGCCGCGATCATAATCAGCCCGACTGCTGCGGCATCGGCGACGATGTCGGCGGCCGCTGCCCGGCCCGCCTCGAACAACTGGGTCACGCTGAGCCAGCTAACCCCGGCTGGCGCCGTGGCGCTAGCGGGCAGCGGGGTCATGGCCGGCGCGCCCGATGCGGCGACCGTTGCGGCGTCGGCGGCCGCTGTTCAACCGGTCGACGAGGTGTCCGAGCCCCACACCAATCCCTTCCCGCTGCCGGTGATCGCGGTCCTGCTCGCAGTCCTCGGCACGGCGATCTACATCGCTTTCATCGAAAAACATCACGGCCACGCGACCTTCCCAGGAGGCCCGGTCAGCCCGAACTAGGTCTCGCGGGCTCGCCTGCGACCTGCATGCAGTTCGAGCGGCATCGCCTAGGCGTTGCCGCTCGTTGCGTTTGTAGGGCTTGGCTGTTGCCATGGGTGGTAGCGGAGGAGGGACTTGAACCCCCGACACGCGGATTATGATTCCGCTGCTCTAACCAGCTGAGCTACTCCGCCCCAATGGCTTGGGAAGCGCCACCGTATCGGACGCCGAAGGCGCGCGATATAAGTAGGACGCTCGACCCGGTCAACGCGAGGAACCGCTTACGGCTGCTCTCGTTGAGCGAGCCAAGGAGACGCTGCGCGAATGGACCCGCTAACCCCCCTCGACACACTGTGCCGGATCATCCTTCGCGCCCGCGAGTATGAAGCGCAGACCCCGACCGATTACGACGGGGGCGAATCGCCCGACAACGTCGACGACGAGGAAGAAGGCACGTTGTCGGTGCTCGACGACGCGCTCAATGAAAGCGTCGAGGAGGAATTGACCGCGGTGTTTGAGGATCTCGGCGAAGACCAGCTCGCCGAAGTCATCGCTTTCTGCTGGGTTGGCCAGGGCACCTATGAAGCGAGCGACTGGGACGAAGCGACTGAGGAAGCGCAAGACCTGGTCACCGAGGGCATTAAGGGTGCAATCGCCGAGCTGATGGACATGCCGATGCTCGCTTCGGTGCTCGAATCCGGCATGGCCGCGTTCGATGTAAATTGCGACGGCATCGGCGAGGTCAGCTAGGCGTCCAGCCGCAGCCGCGGCCAATTCACACATCCACGCGACGGTCCAAGGTGCTGATGCCGCACAAGCAGTTGCGGCGCGCGGTGAGAATTCCCAACTGTCGGGTGCCCGGGATGGCGCGGATTGCGAACCGTCCATGCGCCGTAAATGCTAAACCATTAATATCATAATCTTTTCTTGTTTGGCACAACCCTTGCTCTGTGAAGAGCATCGGATTTGCCAATGGAGTTTGAAATGTCAGCGCAGAACACCACCGCCGAGGAAACCTACGTTGCCTTGCCGCTTCGCCAGCACACGATTTTCGGCGTGTGCGAAGGCATAAGCGAAGATTTCGGCTTCAACCCGATCTACCTGCGCGTCCCTCTGGCGGCGATGGTCCTGTGGAGCCCGCTGATCGCGATCGGCACCTATTTCGGGCTAGGCGTCCTGGTGCTCGCATCGCGCCTGGTCTTCCCCCGGCCCAAAGCGATTGCGTTGAAATCCGCGAGCCCGATCGAATCCGACAACGACCAGGCCGGCCGCGATCCCATGCCGATTGCCGCCTGACCGTTCGGACCCGGCGCGCGACAATCCCCTCGCCGCGCGCCGCGGGACGGATAATCTGCTCTATTTTCAGATGAGTGGCGGGCAGAGAATCGCATTCTCGATGCCCTTAAACGGGTAAACCCCACCGGTTTGACCCGGCGGGGTTCCCCATGCTTTTCAACCGAAGTCTCAAAGCACGCAGCCATTGATAGCGGCGACGCCGGACCTGTCGAGTCCTAATTCAGGTTATTTTGCCGCGACTCGCAATTTGCTGTGGATAAGTCTGTGCACAAATTTTGAGCGGAGCCATTCCGATCCGAAAAGGTCTTAATCTCGGTCACCGCTTCCTTACCCCGGCATAAACCTCGTCTTTACGTCCTTGCGTTAGGTCCAACGTCGATAGGCTTCGCCTGAAGCACTTCAGACGAGGGGATAGGAATGGCGATCAATCGGTCCGTCGACCGCAAATCGGTCAGCGTCGCCGAAACCCAGCTTGCGCGGGTCGCAGGCGACGGGTCCGCGCGCCATCCGCACCTCAATGCGTTGCTTGAGGCTTCCGGCCGGCACGCGGGGCGTGACCTGTCCGACGCCGTCCATCTTTTGTGTAGTCTCCACGGTCGCTATCCCGGCCTGGTTGAGCTCGCGCTCCAGCATTGTCCCGCGGGACCGGCGCAAACCTGGCTAGTTCGCGCTGCCGAAGCGTTCGAGCGCGAGCGGCTTTATGTCGTGCGGCTGACGTCCGCCGTCGGGCCACTGCCGAGCACGCCCGGCGCGGCCGAAACCGAATCGAGCCTAGTGTCCGCGCGCCACGCGCTCGAGACCCTCGCGCATTCCGAACGCAAGGGCTGCTCGCTTGGCGCTGCCACCGCGCTGGTCGGCGATTGGTGGCCGATCCGCCGCTTGCTCGATCGCGCCGCCGCTCGCGTCGGCCTGCAGGCTCCGGCCCCGTCGCTGCCCGACGAAGCGTCAGTAGTCGAGGTCATCGGCCTCAGCGCCGATAGTCCGGCGAGCGAACGCGCATTGGCGTTCGGCGGTGAGCAATTGCTGCTCCAACATCGCGGCCTGCTCGACCTGCTCGAAGCCCGCGCCGCCGCTCGCGGCGACTACTAAGCTCCAGCAAATTCCGCCTCGCTTGACGAGGCGGGCCGCGCGCCACACCCTCCTCTTCTTGTTGGAGGGGCCATGCGTCGATTCAGATTTCTCGTCGGGTTGAGCGCATTCCTCGCCGCGTCGGCCCAATCCCAGATTGAGAGTCCATCACCATCGGGATGGGCGGAAACGGCGACGTCCGCGGCCGCCGTCAAGGCTGGAATTGCACTCCCGCTCTCTGCGGGGACGGTCAGGAAAGCGGATCTCAGTCAGTATGACAAGGATGGCGCCGATCTTGCCGCGCGCTATTTGTCGGCCGATCAGAGAATCCAGGGCACAATCTACCTCTCCGAGCCGACATTTGCCGACACGGGTCTGGCGTTCCTCGCCACCGATGAAGCCATTCGCCTGCGGTGGGGCAAAGCGACTCACGTGAGCGCCGACCAGTTGGGCCCTGTCGCGGGCGTGAAAGATGCCGAGCGGCGGGTCACTTATGAAGGCGCGAAGGGCAGAGAAGAGCCGCTCGTCACTGTGGCCAGCTTTATCCGCGCGGGCTCCTGGCTGGTCGTTGCTCAGGTAACGGGCCCGACCGAACAGACCCAAGAAATCAACCGGGACCTGGACGCGCTGCTTGCCGGAATGACCTTTGCCAAGGGATCCGAGCCGCTGACCGCAAATGTCATCAGGACGCAGCCGTGCCAGCCCCGCAACCGCAGCGTCGACGCCAAGGTAACGCGCCCGCAGATGAGCGACGGCATCAAATTTCTATCCAACTCGGGCGCCCTGAGAGGAAAGGCACCGGCGCGGTTGTGCCTGGAAAGCCTTGAGATCCTTGGGCAAACTGCGCTGCAAGTCTACCGGCCTCTCGACGACGACGATCGCCCGTTTGCCACGCGCTTCTACGCGCTCCTCGGCAATAATGGGGTCATCCTGGAAGTCGCCGAATCCCGGCAGGAGCCTGGCGCCTTCTACGCCCTGCGTCATGGTGTCGGCCGGGCAACCGTCTTCGGCAAGTTCGATCGCGAGCCCAACATCGGGCAGATCCGTACGTTGAGCGTGGCCCCTGACAAGCAGCCGGCCGCCATGCTTCAATTCAGCACGAGTGCCCTATCGCCGGAAATGCTGGGTATCGCGTCCGGTCGCGGGGTTGGCGTCAAACTGTATTGCGATTGGGCGCTGAACGGCTGCGTGGAGAAGGCGACACCAACGCCCCCGAAGCCCTAGCGCATAAGCAAATCGCCGCCCGCACAACAGTGCGGACGGCGACCCTGCTCCCCCAGCATTAAAACGCATCAATCGTCGCGGTAAGCGAGCTCGAAATTACCCCAGCGGCGGCCCTTGAACCACAAGGGCACGAACACATTCTTCACCGGAATGAACTTGTCGCCGAGCTCCATGCGATAGGTCGCAAGCGTCGCCGGCTTGTCGCTGGCAAGCGCATTGCGCGTCGCGTCGTCAATCAGGATCCGCTTGTTGCGGCAATGCTCGTCGTTCCACACCGCGTCCGCGCCCTGCGGATGACTGCGGTCGCTGAGGTGGGTCGGCAGATAGCCGTTCATGTCCCCGATCGCCGAGCCGATGACGCGGTTGTCCGAGCCCTTGGTCCGGTCGAGAATCGGCCGCACATGCTTGTCGGCCGTGGCGTTGAAGCGAACGTCATATTGCACCGGATTGGTACCCTCGACGATCTTATAATCGCGATCGAACACGTCATCGACGGTGACCTCGCCTTCGTCAATCGCCCGCTCGATCGCGACCATGATCTGGCGCGCGGCTTCCTGGGCGCGGAGGATGAACGGCGTGTCGTCGATCTCCGCCCCCGAATTGGCGAGCGTGTCGAGCATGGTGTTGGACAGCATCTCGAGGTGAGCGAGGCGCTTTTGCGCCGACAACAACTCGCTGCCGTTGGAGCGCGCGTCGCCGGCGAAGTCGGTAAGCCCGGCTTTGACTCGGTCGACGCTGGTCTGGATCATGCTGGTCGAATGGGCGATGCCCTCGGTCTGACGGTCGACCATGCCCACGATCTCGCTGACTTCGCGGACGGTGTCGCGGATCTGGCCGAAGCCCGACTGGGCAGCGCGGCTGCGCTCGACGCCGGTCTTGATTTCGGTGGTCACGGCGCCGGCCTCGCGGGTCAGTTCGCCGATGGTCGAGGCGATCTGGCTGGTTGCGGCGCGGGTATCGTGGGCGAGCTTTTTCACTTCGGCAGCGACGACCGCGAAGCTGCGTCCGGCATCGCCGGCGCGCGCCGCTTCGATCGTTGCGTTCAACGCGAGCATGTTGGTCTTGCGGGCGATCGTTTCGATGGTGGAGGACACGCTCTGGACCTGGTTCATCGCGGAGGCGAAGCCGGCCATGCGCTCGCCCAGCTGGACGACGAGCTCAGTCAGACCCTTGAAGCCATCGATGGTGCCTTCGATGGCGGCGCGGCCGGCGTCGAGCTTGGCCTTGGCCTGCTCGGACAAAAGCCGCGCTTCATCGGTGGAGTCACTGACCCGGGCCTGGTCGCCGAGCAGCCGCGTGGTCACCTCCTCGAGGCTGTCGAGCATCTTCAAATGCGCGCCGATGCGGTCGGCGACGCCGGACACGTAACCGGCGACGTCGCTGCATTCCATCGACAGCGACCCGCAATCGCGCGCGACCGCGCGGATTGCATTCTCGGTGACTTCCTCGATCCCCAAAGTGGCCATGAAAGCCCCGCTCCCGAATTGTAGTCGAGCGCCGAGATACGCAGGAACCTCCTACTTCTTCGTTAACTATGTGCGGGCGGGCCGCTAGGGCAGCACGATGGGGACTCCCGAAGGGATATCGTTGAAACTCGCGCGGCGGATCGCCCTCGCCGCGCAGGGCTTCGGCGGATCGCGCCCGGCAGCCGTCAACGCCGGGCATTTACGCCGCACCGTCGAGCGTCTGTCGCTACACCAGATCGACAGCGTTAACGTGCTAGTCCGCGCCCAGTATCTCCCCGCGTTTTCGCGGCTCGGCACCTACGACCGCCAGCTGCTCGATAGCGCAGCGTGGGGGCGCAAATCGAACCGCACCCTGTTCGAATATTGGGCGCACGAGGCGTCGTTACTGCCGCTTCAACTGCAGCCGATGCTGCGCTGGCGGATGGCTGCGGCGGAGCGCGGCGAGATCGGCTGGCGCGGCCTGCGGGCTTATGCCGGAGAGCGTCGCCGCGAGGCCGACGCCGTGCTCGACCGCATCCGGGCGGAAGGGCCCCTCGCCGCGTCCGATCTCGAACATGGCAAAGGCCAGGGCGGCTGGTGGGGTTGGGGCGAGGCCAAGTCGGCGCTCGAATGGCTGTTCTGGGCCGGGCTGATCACCACCGCGACGCGCCGCGCGAGTTTCGAGCGGGTCTATGATCTGCCCGAACGGGTCATCCCGCCCACGATCCTGGCGCTGCCGACCCCCGACTCCGCAGACGCAAAACGGCAGCTGGTCGAACGCTCGGCGCGCGCCCACGGCGTCACCACCGCAAACGACCTCCGCGACTATTTCCGCCTCGACCCCGCCTCCGCGCGCACGGCCATCGCGGAATTGGTCGAGGACCGCGTATTAATTCCCGTTGTGGTCGAAGGTTGGAAGCAGCCCGCCTTCCTCCATCGCGACGCAAGCATGCCCCGCTGGATTCGCGGCCAAGCCCTGCTTGCACCCTTCGATCCGCTGGTCTGGGCACGCGACCGCGCTGAGCGGCTATTCGGCTTCCGCTACCGGATCGAAATCTATGTCCCGGCCGACAAGCGCGTGCACGGCTATTACGTGCTGCCGTTCCTGCTCGACGATCGCTTAGTCGGGCGCGTCGACCTAAAGGCCGACCGCCAGAATTCACGCCTGCTCGTCCGCCAAGTAACGTGGGAGCCCGGCGCTCCTGCCGACGCAAAAGGAAGGCTCAATTGTGAGCTGAGACTTATGGCCGACTGGCTAGGGCTCGAGGCCGTCGATCAGTAAAGCAGATACGGTTTACGCGCTTCTTCCCAGGTGCGCTCGTCAGGGATGGTCAGTGCGTCGAGGTCTGCGGGTACCGCATTCGGATCATCAACCCATTCGCGCAGCAGCGGCGAGCCGTTGATGACGTCGATCGCGAGCTTGCCGAATTCATATTCGTACGGGAAGTCGCGCCACAAATCGTAGTCCGGGGCGAGGCGGCGGATGGCCTTGAACGCCAGCGATTGCAGCTGCCACGGCTTGAAAGCTGCATGGTCGTAGAATGGCCCTTCGGCGTGGATGAAGACGCCGCGGCACATCTCCCCGACATGCTTGTGGAAGGTCGGCTGGAAGGTCACGTCGCGGAGCTTGCAACCGGCGAGCCAATCCGGCGCTAGCGCGTCCATCTCCGCGATGATCTTGCGCGGCTCAAGGTCGGGCGCACCGAACAGCTCGAGCGGGCGCGTGGTGCCCCTGCCCTCGCTGAGCGTCGTACCCTCGAGCATCACCGTGCCGGCATAGGCCCGCGCCATGTTGAGATTGGCGGCATTGGGGCTCGGATTGATCCACACGCGATCCTCTGGCCAGCCGAAGCCCGGGGCCACGTCAGGCTGCCAGCCGTGCATTTCGATCACCCGATAATCGACGTCGAGATTGAAGTGAGCGATGAACCATTGGCCGAGCTCGCCGAGCGTCAGCCCGTGGCGCATCGGGATCGGCCCGGCGCCGACAAAGCTTTCCCAGCCCGGGCGCAAAGTCAGGCCTTCGATCGGCCGCCCGGCGGGGTTAGGCCGGTCGAGTACCCGCACAGTCTTTCCGCTCTCGGCCGCGGCTTCGAGCACGTAGAGCAAGGTCGTAATGAAGGTGTAGATTCGGCAGCCGACGTCCTGAAGATCGATCAGGATCGTGTCGAACGTGCCGAGCGACTGGCCGGTCGGGCGGCGGACTTCGCCGTAGAGGCTGAACACGGGAATCTGGTGGACCGGGTCGGTGAAATCGTCGGACTCGACCATATTGTCCTGCTTGTCACCGCGGAGGCCGTGCTGGGGGCCGAACGCCGCCGTGACGTTGATCCCTGCGGCCACTAGCGCATCAAGGCTATGAGTGAGGTCGCGGGTGACCGACGCCGGATGGGCGAGCAAGGCAACGCGCTGGCCTTCGAGTTGCTTGCGCAGGTCCGGCTCTGCGAGCAGCCGATCGATTCCGAACAGGGTCATGCCGCGGTGCTTAAGGGAGCCGCGCGATGAAGCAACCGGGGTCGTGGAAGTCCGGCGCCGGACTGGTGTGCGCCAGCGCCCAATAGGACTTCGCGCCGTCCTGCTCCTCGAGCACGGCGGACAGACCTAATTCCCAAGTCACCGCTGCATCGACAGCGATGGTCGCCCCGACCGTCCACCAAGTGAAATTGTCTTCCATCCGAATGTACGGCGGCGGGCCGACATCGGCCCGGGTCATGCCCTCGCGCCGCCCGGTGAAATCATAGGCCGCCCAATTGCCCGCCGGTGCAAAATTCCACTCGCGATAAGCGTCAGCGCCGCGCTCGCGCAGGAACGCTTCGAAGCAGGTCGTCTTCCATAGCTCCTCCGCCCGCCACGGCTCCGACAGCTTGGGAATCGCGAACCGCTCGGCGGGGGCGGACACGCCGAACCAGATATTGATCGTGGCCACCGCGCCCAGCGCCGAATGATCCACATTCGCCCAGACCTTGAATGCCGGGTCGGTGGGCGGGGTCGCTGGGTGGGGGAGCAGATTGAACTGCAAAACTAACCCGTTCGTCCTGAGCTTGTCGAAGGACTGCCCTTACTTTTCGATAGCGCAGAAATCTGCGGCCAATCCCCCCGGATCAGCGCCAGCTTCTTCGCCCGGCTCCAACCCTTGATCCGGCGCTCGGCGGCAAGCGCTTCGTATCTGGACGGAAACTCCTGCGACCAAACCAATTCGACAGGCATGTGGTGCGAGGCAAAGCCCGGCACCTCGCCGAACGTGTGTTGGGCGATCCGCGCTTCAAGCTCTTGTGTGTGGCCGGTGTAGAAATATCCACCGCGGCAGTGGAGCATGTAGGCCCAAAAGCTCATGTCCCTTCGGTAGAATGAAGGACAGTCCTTCGACAAGCTCAGGACGAACGGTTGAGGGTTGGCCGCGCTCCGTATAACCGCGAGGAATGACCACTTACAGTTCCTCTCTCCTCAAGCTCCTCGACGAGCGCGGTTACATCCACCAGGTGACCGACGCCGCGGCGCTCGACGCGCTGGCGGCGAGGCAAATCGTGCCAGGCTACATCGGGTTCGACGCGACCGCACCATCGCTCCACGTCGGCAACCTCGTCCAGATCATGCAGCTGCGCCGGATCCAGCAGGCCGGGCACAAGCCGATCGTGCTGATGGGCGGCGGGACGACCAAGGTCGGCGATCCGTCGGGCAAGGATGAAGGCCGCAAGCTTCTGTCGAGCGAGGAGATCGACGCCAATATCGCCAGCATCCGCCGCGCGTTCGAAAGCTTCCTCACCTTTGGCGACGGCCCGACCGACGCCGTGATGGTCAACAATGGCGAGTGGCTGAGCCACCTCGAATATATCCCGTTTCTGCGCGAGGTCGGGCGACACTTCACCATCAACCGCATGCTGACCTTCGACAGCGTCAAGCTGCGGCTCGACCGTGAGCAGCCGCTGACCTTCCTCGAATTCAACTACATGATCCTCCAGGCCTACGACTTTCTCGAACTGTCGCGGCGGTTGGGCGTCCGCGTGCAGATGGGCGGCTCCGACCAATGGGGGAATATCGTCAACGGCATGGAGCTGACCCGCCGCATCGATGGGACCGACGTGTTTGGCGTCACGACACCACTGATCACCACCGCCAACGGGGCCAAGATGGGCAAGACGGCGCAAGGCGCGGTGTGGCTCGATGGGGCGTACCTCAGCCCTTATGATTACTGGCAATTCTGGCGGAACAGCGCCGACGCCGATGTCGGGAAGTTCCTGAGGCTATTCACCGATTTACCACTGGACGAGATCACGCGACTGGAAGGATTGCCGGGCGCCGAGATCAATTCGGCCAAGACGATCCTCGCCACCGAAGCGACCGCGATGCTCCACGGGCGCGAGGCAGCGGACGCGGCGGCCGCGACGGCGCAGACTACCTTTGCCGAGGGCGGCGCGGGTGGCGACCTTCCGACGCTGAGCGCGGGGAGAGGAATCTCCATCCTTGCCGCGCTGACTGGCCTCGGCTTTTGCGCGTCAAACGGGGAGGCCAAACGCAAAATTGCTGAGGGTGCGGTGAAGGTCGACGATCAAGCGGTGAGCGACCCGGCTTTGATCATCCACGTTGCTGAGGACCCGGTGAAGGTCAGCTTGGGGAAGAAGAAGCACGGCCTGCTTGTAAGCTAGCCGCTCCGGATCAAATCCACCGCCTGATCGCGTTCGAACAGATAGAGGCAGACCCGCGCCGCCGCGCCCCGGTCGCCCTTCAGCCCGCCGTCGCGGTCGAGCAGGAGTTGCGCATCGCTTTGGGCGATCGGCGCGAGTTCGGCGACCAGTTCGGGCGTCGCGACGCGGAACGCTTCCTCGCCCGACTGACGAGTGCCCAAAATCTCACCGGGTCCGCGCAGCCGGAGATCCTCTTCGGCGATGCGAAAGCCATCGTTGGTCTCGCGCATCAGGGACAGGCGCGCGCGGCCGACCTCGGTCAGGGTCGGGCCGCGAATCAGCAGGCAAGTGCTCTTCTCCGAACCGCGCCCCACCCGCCCGCGCAATTGGTGGAGTTGCGCCAATCCGAACCGCTCCGCGCCTTCAACCACCATCAGGGTCGAATTGGGCACGTCGACCCCGACCTCGATCACCGTTGTCGCGACCAGCACCGCCAATTCGCCGCCGGCGAAGCGCGCCATCACGGCATCCTTTTCCGCACCCTTCATCCGCCCGTGAACCAGCCCGATCTTGTCGTCGCCGAAGCGCAGCTTGAGCACCCGCGCCCGTTCTTCGGCGGCCGCTGCGTCGCTTTTCTCGCTTTCCTCGACCAAAGGGCACACCCAATACGCCTGGCCGCCGCTCGAAATATGCCGCCCAAGGCCGTTGATTACGTCGGGCAGTTTCTCGTCGCTGATCACCCGGGTTTCGACCGGCGTCCGGCCCGGCGGCATTTCGTCGATCCGGCTGACGTCCATCTCGCCATATTGGGTCAGCGTCAGCGTGCGCGGGATCGGGGTTGCGGTCATCACCAGCAGGTGGGGCGGATGTTCGGCCTTGGATGCCAGCAACAGCCGCTGCGACACGCCGAAACGATGCTGTTCGTCGATCACCGCGAGGCCGAGGTTCTTGTACGCGACCTTCTCCTGAAAGATCGCGTGGGTGCCGACGAGGATGTCGATCGAGCCGTCGGCGAGGCCCATCAGCACGGTCTCGCGCGCCTTGCCCTTCTCGCGCCCGGTGAGGATCGCGACCCGTACGCCAAGGCTGTCGAGCTGACCGAGCAGGGTCGCATGATGCTGACGCGCAAGAATCTCGGTCGGGGCGAGAAACGCCGCCTGCGCCTTGCTTTCGACCGCGGTCAGCATCGCCGCGACCGCGACCAGGGTCTTGCCCGACCCAACGTCGCCCTGGAGCAGGCGCAGCATCGGCACCGCCTGAATCAAGTCGCCGCGGATCTCGCGAATGACGTTCCGCTGGGCATTTGTCAGTTCATAGGGGACCTCAAGCCGGCGGATCAGCTCACCGGTGCCGGCAAGCGGCGGTGTCCGGTGCCGCCGCTGTGACTGGCGCAAGAGCATGAGCGCGAGCTGGTTGGCGAAAATCTCGTCATAGGCGAGCCGTCGGCGTCCGCTCTCGGTGCCCGGCTCGCGGTGAGCAGCAGCGAGCGAAGCGCGCCAGTCCGCCCAGCCCTCGCGCCCGATCAAAGACGGTTCGGTCCATTCCGGAAGTTCGGGCGCACGCTCCAATGCTTCGCGCACCAGTTCGCCGACGCGGCGATTGCTCAGCCCCTCGGTCAGCGGATAGACCGGCTCGCGCAATGCCGGCTGCGGCCCGTGCTCCGGTTCGCTCACTTCGGGATGGATGATCTGCCATTCGTCGCCATAGGTTTCGAGCTTACCCGAAACCGTGCGTTTCTGGCCGATCGGCAGAGTCCGCTTGGCCCACCCGGGATTGTTGAAATAGATCAGGCTGATGGTGTTGCCGTCGCTGTCGCTGGCGAACACCCGCATCGGTCCGCGGCCCGAGCGGCTCTCGCCGGTCTGGAACGGGGTCAAATCGAGGATCACGTTGCGGCCAAGCAGCGCACTCGTCGCGGCCGGCGCCCGCACCCGTTCGATCGCCCCGGTCGGCAAATGGTAGAGCAGATCGACGACGCGGCTAAGGTCGAGCTTCTTGAGCAGCTTGAGGATTTGCGGGCCGACGCCTTTCAGCGCTTCCACTTCGGTGAACAGCGGGTTGAGAATGTCGGGCCGCATGATGCTTGTTAGCGTGACAATCACGGCTCGCAATGATGCTGCTTGATGACTAGATGGGCGCCATGCCGTCCGACCCCGACCTGAAGCGCCTCGCCTGGCGCGCGCACCATCGCGGCACGAAGGAAGCCGACCTGTTGGTCGGAGGATTTTTCGACGCTCATCACGCGTCATGGGATGCCGGCGATCGGGCGCTATTCGCAGAAATGCTCGACGAGCAAGACGTCGATATCATGGCTTGGGCCCACGCGGCCTGTGAGCCGCCCGAACGGTTCGCCGGCCGGCTGATCGAAGCACTGAAGAAACTCGATTACGTCCGGATCGCCAAATGACCGAGCCGCTCCAACGCGTCCTCGGGGCAACCGAACCCCTGACCCTCGCCGGCGTACCGTCGGGCTTCCTGCCGTGGCTCGCCGCCGATCTTGCCCGCGCGGCGCATGGCCGGGGCAAGGGCGGCCGCGCGGTGGTCATCGCCGCCGACGAAGCGGCGATGCGCGCGCTTGCCGATACCGCGCCCTTGTTCGCGCCGGACGTTGAGGTGCTGACCTTCCCTGCGTGGGATTGCCTGCCTTACGACCGCGCCTCGCCGGCGCTGCGGGTGATGGCCGAACGGCTGGCGGCGCTGAATGCGCTGCAGGCCAAACCCGACAAACTCCAATTGCTGGTGACGACGGCGAGCGCCGCGACCCAGCGCGCGCTGACCGCGTTCCGAATCCGCCAGCTGACCCGGCGCATCGCCGAGGGCGAGCGGATCGACCGCCAGGCTTTGGTCGAGCAACTGAATGCGCTCGGCTACCAGCGCGCCGATACCGTCGCCGAACATGGCGAATATGCCGTGCGCGGGTCGTTGATCGACGTCTTCCCGGCCGGCGAGGAAAATGCGCTGCGGCTCGATTTCTTCGGCGACGAGATCGACAGCCTGCGCCGCTTCGACCCCGCCGACCAGCGTTCGACCGATAAGGCCAAGGCATTCACGTTGATGCCGGCGTCGGAAGCTTTGCTCGATGCCGACACCATCAAGCGCTTTCGCTCGGCCTATCGCGAGACATTTGGTGCCAACGCGACCCAGGACCCGCTTTACCAAGCGCTGTCCGAGGGCCGTCGGATGGCGGGGATGGAGCATTGGCTGCCGCTGCTCGAAGACAAACTCGCAACGCTGTTCGATCATCTTGGCGAGCAAGATTTGATCGTCCGCGACGGTAGCGCCGACCAGGCGCTCGACGCGCGGCGCGAGGCGGTCGAGGATTATTACCAGAACCGGGTACGGGCGATGGCGTCGGAGCCCGGCAGCTACCGCCCGCTCGAACCGGACTTGCTGTACCTCGCGAAGGACGAATGGGCCGGGTTCGTCGCCGCGAGGCCGATCCACCTCGCCTCCCCCTTCCCCGAGCCCGAATCGACCCGAATCATCGATTTCGGAGTCGAAGCCGCGCGCGACTTCGGTCCCGAACGCACGCAGCAGGCCAATGTCTACGAAGCGGTTGCCGAGCATATCGGCGCATTGCGCCGGCGCGGCCGCAAGGTCGTGCTTGCAAGCTACACCCGCGGCGCGCGCGAGCGTTTGTCGGGGCTACTCGAAGACCATGGGGTTAAGGCGCAAAAGGCAGTCGACACCTGGCAGGAGGCACTTGGCTCCAAGACTCAGCCGGCGCTGCTCGTCCTGCCGCTCGATCATGGCTTCACCACGCCCGACGTCGCCGTCCTCACCGAGCAGGACATGCTCGGCGACCGGCTGGTACGGCGGCGCAAACGGCGCAAGGCCGCCGCCGCCTTCCTCGCGGAACTCGCCGCACTATCGCCCGGCAACCTCGTGGTTCATGCCGACCACGGCATCGGACGCTATATCGGGCTGACCCAGATCCCGGTCAGCCGCACCCCGCATGACTGCGTCGCGCTCGAATATGCCCGCGGCGACAAGCTCTACGTTCCGGTCGAGAATATCGAATTGCTATCGCGCTATGGCAGCGAAAGCGAAGGCGTCAGCCTCGACAGCCTCGGCGGCGAAGCGTGGCAGCGGCGCAAATCGCGGATGAAAGAACGCATCCGGGCGATCGCGGGCGAACTGATCCAGACCGCCGCCCTGCGCGCCACCCGACCCGGCATCGTCGCCGAGCCCGACAGCGCCTACCCACAATTCGTCGATCGCTTCCCTTACGAAGAGACCGACGACCAGGACCGGGCGATCGAGGATGTCTTGAAGGACCTCGAGGCGGGCAAGCCGATGGACCGGCTGGTGTGCGGCGACGTCGGCTTCGGCAAGACCGAGGTCGCGCTGCGCGCCGCATTCGTCATGGCGATGTCGGGCAAGCAGGTCGCGCTGATCGGTCCGACGACTTTGCTCGCGCGGCAGCATTTCACCAATTTCGTCGAGCGGCTGCAGGGCTTTCCGATCAATGTCGGGCGGCTGTCACGGCTGGTCCCCGCGGCGGAGGCCAAGCGAACCAGGGACGGGCTTGCTGACGGCACCATCGACATCGTGATCGGCACCCACGCCCTCCTCGCCAAGAGTATCGAGTTCAAGCGGCTCGGCCTCGTGATCGTCGACGAAGAGCAGCATTTCGGCGTCGCCCACAAAGAACGGCTCAAGGCCCTGCGCGCCGACGTCCACGTGTTGACGCTGACCGCGACGCCAATCCCGCGGACGCTGCAGATGGCGATGTCCGGCTTACGCGACCTCAGCGTAATCCAGACCCCGCCGGTCGATCGCCTCGCCATCCGCACCTACGTTACGCCGTGGGACGCGGTGGTGATGCGCGAAGCCCTGCTGCGCGAGCATTATCGCGGTGGGCAGAGTTTCTTCGTTGTCCCCCGTATCGCCGATCTGCCGAACATCGAGGAATGGTTGCGCGAGCAGGTACCCGAAGTGAAGGCCGTCACCGCCCACGGCCAGATGAGCCCGACCCAGGTCGAGGAGCGGATGAGCGCTTTCTACGACCGCAAATATGACGTGCTGTTGTCGACCTCGATCGTCGAAAGCGGGCTCGACATTCCGAGCGCGAACACGCTGATTGTCCATCGCGCCGACCGCTTCGGCCTCGCTCAGCTGTACCAATTGCGCGGGCGGGTCGGTCGTTCGAAGACCCGCGCCTATGCTTATCTGACCATGCCGCAGGACCGCACGATCACCGAGGCCGCGACCAAACGGCTGCAGGTGCTGGCTGACCTCGACAGTCTTGGCGCCGGCTTCCAGCTCGCCAGCCACGATCTCGACATCCGCGGTGCCGGTAACCTGCTCGGCGACGACCAATCGGGGCACATCAAGGAAGTCGGGTTTGAACTTTATCAATCGATGCTCGAGGACGCGATTTTGGAGCTCAAGGCCGGCGGCGGCGCGCGGCCCGAAGAGTTCACGCCGCAGATCAGCATCGACGCGCCGATCCTGATCCCGGAGCTGTACGTGCCCGACCTTGACCTCCGCATGGGCCTGTACCGCCGCCTCGGCGATCTCGAAGATCGTCCGGCGATCGACGAATTCGCCGCCGAGATGATCGACCGCTTCGGTCCGCTCCCCGAGGAAACCGCGAACCTGCTCAAAATCGTCGAGGTGAAACTGAGCTGCAAAGCCGCGTGCATCGCCAAGCTCGACCTCGGCGCCAAGGGCGCGGTCGTGACCTTCGCCGAGAGCGGCTTCCCCGATCTCGCGGGCCTGCTCGGTTACATCGAGCGGATGAAAGGCACGGCCAAGCTCCGGCCCGACAGCAAGCTGGCGATTTCGCGCGATTGGCCGACACCCGAAGCGCGGCTCACCGGCGCCCTGCAGCTGTCGCGCGGACTGGCCCGTGTCGCCGCGGCCGGCAACGCCACCAAACGCCAGCTCGAGATCGCCTAAGGCTTCACGAATTTATAGGCGAACTGGCTGGTGTTACCGCGGATCGACTTATCGAACACCGCGATGTCGAGTGGGTCCGCCGGATTGTTGAGCACCTTGCTTTCGCCGGCGAATTTGAAGCCCGCCGCTTCCACTTCCTTGCGGACGATCGCCGGGTCGATCCGGTGCAACGTGTCGGTCGCCGCCAGTCCGGTTCCCGACTTCGCCATGTGATCGATGATGAAATAGGTTCCACCGGGCTTGAGGATCTTGAACACCGCGTTGTTGAACACCGACGGATCGTTGCTGCCCATGAATTTGTCGGGATAATCGTGATAGTTTTGCGACGTCCATACGACGTCGAGCGGTTCGGGCGCAGTGAGCGCCACACTCGGTTGCACCTCGGTGACTATGTTGCCGTAGGTCGGGTCGGCGGCCAGCGCCTTGAGCTTGCCGATGTCCCCGCCCGCGTCGCGCGCATAAGCCTGCGGCCACACCGCGTAGACCTTGCCCTCGGGCCCAACCGTCTTGCTGAAGATGCGGGTCCAGTATCCGCTGCCCGGAATCAGATCGAGGACCTTGTCGCCCGGGCTGACGCCGGCCAGCGCGATCAGTTCGCCGGGCTTGCGCCGTGCGTCGGCACCGCTTTGATCCTTGCGGTCGGGGTCGGCGAGCGCCTTGTCGAGCGCGGCTTGCGAGAACTGTCTGGGCGTGGGCGGTTCGGCTTTGGTGCAGCCGCTCAAGACTGTCGTGCCAAGTGCGAGCGCCATTGTGATGTTTCGCATAGCCACCTCCGTTCGGCGAAGGTGTGAAGCAGGAGTGCGCTTCTGTCGCGCGGTGATTTCGACAGGCGGCTAGGCCGCTTCGACCTGCGCCGCGGCGACAAAGCGCCACAATTCTTCTTCGGTCAGCGCCCCCGCGCCCAAAAAGCCCTGGTAAAGGTCGCAGCCCCAGTCGGCGAGCAGGACCAGTTGCGCGGTGCATTCCACCCCTTCGACGACCACCTGGAGGTCAAGTTCGCGGGCGAGGCGGATCATCGCTTTGACCACGATGCGGTCGCGCTCACCGCCGACAATGTCGGCGATCAGCCCGCGATCAATCTTGAGCATGTCGAGCGGCAGGCTGGTGAGATAAGCGAGGCTGGCATAGCCGGTGCCGAAATCGTCGACCGCGATGGTGATGCCCGCTTCGCGCAGCCGGGCCAATCGGGCCGCGACCGCTTGCTGGTCGACGAGCAAAGCGTTTTCAGTAATTTCAACGGTCAGGCGCTTGGGATCGAGGCCCGCTGCGTCGGCCTCCTCGAGCAGCCACTGGTCATACCCGTCGCGCGAAATATCTTCAGGCAGCAGGTTGATCGACAATTTGAGGCCCTTGAGCGGCCCTTCCCAGCTCGCCGCCGAGCGCAGCGCCTTGCGCTGGATCAGCCGCGACAGCCGCTCGTCCAGGCCAACCGCAGCGGCACGCGCGAACAACGCCTGCGGCGATTTTGCCACGGCCGAGCGGGCCAGCGCCTCGGCGCCAACGATGCGGCCACTGACCGGCTCGATCTGAGGTTGATACAGGACCTCGATCTGCTCGTGCGCAATGACGCTCTCGAGCAATTGATCGCGCTTCGGAGTAACGGGCGCCGGAGCCAAACGGTCCGACGCCCGCCTCCCCCACTCAAAGACGCTGTCCCAATTGATCATGCCTCTGGCCTAACGCCGCCATTTGCCGCCCGGAAGCACGCGCTCGCCCCACGACCCGAAACGGGACAGTGACGGCGCGCGCCAATCCCCTTATGATTTTGGCGATGCGCAACGGCGAAGGGATCACGAATTGAGCGCGGACGCGGGAAGGCCAGCGGCAACGACCGATCTCGCCAGCCTCGGCATCGGCTTGTTGTGTTCGCATCGCGACGTCGCGCGTTCGGCTGAAGCGTCGCTGCGCAAGCGCTATGCCTTCGCCGAGCCAGGCAAGGCGACGACGCTGGTCGCGCTCGGCGGCGACGGATTCATGCTCCACACCCTGCATCGCATGCTCGCCGGCGAATGCGCGCATTTGCCGGTGTTCGGGATGAACCGCGGGACGGTCGGTTTCCTGATGAATGATTGGCGGCTGGATGGGCTCGCCGAACGCATTGCCACCGCCAAGGCGATCCGCGTCGCGCCGCTGGAAATGCGCGCGACCACGGTTGGGGGTGAGACCTTCACTCACGCGGCGATCAACGAAGTATCGCTACTCCGCGAAACCCGCCAGACCGCCAAGATCGAGGTGTCGGTGAACGGGCGGGTCGCTTTGCCCGAACTCGCCTGCGACGGTGTGCTGGTCGCAACGCCCGCGGGATCGACCGCCTACAACCTCTCGGCGCATGGCCCGATCCTGCCGCTGGCGGCGAAAATGCTCGCGCTGACCCCGATCAGCCCGTTCCGGCCGCGCCGCTGGTCGGGCGCGATCCTGCCCGACGACACCGCCGTCCGCTTTCGCATTCTCGAGGCCGAAATGCGCCCGGTGTCCGCGGTCGCCGACCAGATCGAGGTGCGCGACGTCGCCCAGGTCGAAGTGACGCTCGATCGCGAGCGCTCGCTGACCCTGCTGTTCGATCCGGAGCACGCGCTCGATGAACGGATCGCGATGGAGCAATTCACAACCTAGTTTTGCGGGCTGACGCCCTTGCGTTTGAGGGCTCGTTCGCTATTTAGCCGCCTCGCCAACGCAAGACGGCCAATCCCCGGTAGCTCAGCGGTAGAGCGTTCGACTGTTAATCGAATGGTCGCCTGTTCGAATCAGGCCCGGGGAGCCATCTCTCACATGCGCAAGATGAACGAAGCGGCCGGACCCGGAAGACCCGACCGCTTCGGCGAGGCGCGTTCGTGTCTTTCTAAAAAGACCACCCCGCAGACCTATCAACCATCGAAAATGCGCGTCGCTCCAGAGCCCATTTGCGTCCGTGCCAGTGTGGGACAGATCAGGTGCAACGATACTCGAGATGGTCACCGACCACGGACAGGCTCCCAAAGGTCGAACCGCCTACAGTATAGAGGCAACCGTCGCCCGAATATCGCTTTCCGTTGATAGTCCAGGAGATGATGCCGACGGCCTCGCCCGAGAGATGACCGTGGAATGTGGTCTTGCCGCCGGGGCTTAGATTGCCGAGCTTCCACACGCTTGCGCCATCGGTCACGGATAGGTCTCGGACCTCGACCTTCGTTCCGTTGATGATGTCGAAATCGTTGAAATAGGCGTTGCAAGCGTACAGCCACAGGGCCGAGCCGAAGACCGCCACCGCACGGGAAAGCCTCACCCGCTTACCCTTCCAGCGCCGCCATGAGCGAGGCGTTGCCGCCCGCCGCGGTGGTGTCGATGCAGGTCACGCGCTCGGTCGCGAAGCGCGCGACATAGTGCGGTCCGCCGGCCTTGGGCCCGGTGCCGCTCAAGCCTTCGCCGCCGAACGGCTGGCTCTCGACCACGGCGCCGATCTGGTTGCGGTTGACGTAGAAATTGCCGACCCGGGCATGCTCCTCGACATAATCGCGGACCGTGTCGATCCGGCTTTGAAGGCCAAGCGTCAGCCCGTAGCCGGTCGCGTTGATCTGATCGACGACCTCATTGAGGCGGTCGCCGGCGAACCGGACGACGTGCAATACAGGACCAAAATTCTCGCGTTTCAATTGGCTTACCGACTTAAGCTCATAAAAAGCGGGAGCGACGAAGCAGCCGTGGGCGGAATCCTTCGACAACGTCAGCTGGCGGATCTTCTTGGCATTTTTGTCGAGCCATTTGACGTGCTCGTCGAGCAGACCCTTGGCAGGTGCGTCGATCACCGGCCCGACGTCGGTCGCGATCTCGCTCGGGTCGCCGACCGTCAGCGCGTCCATCGCACCCGCAATCATCGCGATCATGCCGTCGGCGACCTCGTCCTGGACGAACAGCACACGCAAGGCCGAGCAACGCTGGCCCGCACTCTGGAAAGCCGAAGAAATCACGTCGCGGGTGACCTGCTCGGGCAGGGCCGATGAATCGACGATCATCGCATTCTGGCCACCGGTCTCGGCGATGAAAGGGATGATCGGCCCGTCGCGTTCGGCGAGCGTGCGGTTGATCATCCGCGCCGTGTTGGTCGAACCGGTGAACACCACACCGGCGAGCGATGGGTGGGCAGTCAGCGTGCCGCCGACGACGCTGCCCTGGCCGGGCGCGAGCTGGACGACGTCCTTCGGAATGCCCGCCTGGTGCATCAGTTCGACCGCGAGCGCGCCGATCAGCGGCGTTTGCCCGGCCGGCTTGGTGATAACGGCATTGCCAGCGGCGAGCGGCGCTGTCGTCAGGCCGGTGAAGATCGCCAACGGGAAATTCCACGGCGAGATGGCGGCGAACACCCCGCGGCCGTGCAGGCGCAGCTCGTTGTGCTCGCCGGTCGGTCCGGGCAGCGGCAACGGCTTGGTGAACTGACGCCGCGCCTCGGAGGCGTAGAAGCGCAGGAAATCGACCGCCTCGCGCACTTCGAGCACCGCATCGACCAGCGTCTTCCCGGCTTCGCGCGTGCACAAAGAGAAGAACTCTTCCGCATGATCCTCGTAGAGGTCGGCGGTGCGATCGAGCAGCTTCGCGCGGGCTTCGCCGCCGAGCGCGTCCCAATCGACTTGGGCAGCATGACCGGCACGGGCCATGCGGTCGACCTCGTCGGCATTCGCTTCAAACACTTCGCCGACGGTAAGTCGGCGGTCGTGAGGTGAAGTAACCGGCCTCGCCGTGCCCTTGCCGAGCGCCGGCCTGGCGGTCCAATGGCGGCTCTCCAGCGCCTTCAACCGTTCGAGCAATGGCTCGCGGACCAACGGATCGGACAAATCGACCCCAGCGCTGTTTCGGCGTTCCGCCCCGAACAGTTCCCGCGGCAGCACGATCTTCGGATTGCGCTTAGGCGCCAGCGCTTCGAGCTCGGCGACCGGGTCCTTGACCAACTCGTCGAGCGAGACCTGCTCGTCGGCGATGCGATTGACGAACGAACTATTCGCGCCGTTTTCGAGCAATCGCCGCACCAGATAAGCGAGCAGTTCCTTGTGGCTGCCGACCGGCGCGTAGATCCGCACCGGCGTCGGCTGGTCGCCGATGCCACGCTCGAGCTTCGCGAGCTCGTCGTACAGCCCCTCGCCCATGCCGTGGAGCCGCTGAAATTCGAACGGGCGGCCTTTGGCCAGCGCCTTCACCTGCCCGATGGTGTTCGCGTTGTGGGTGGCGAACGCCGGATAGATGACATCGCTCGCGTCGAGCAGCTTCCGCGCGCAGGCGAGGTAAGACACGTCGGTCGCGATCTTGCGCGTGAACACCGGGTAATCAGGCAAGCCGGCGACCTGTGCGGCCTTGACCTCTGTGTCCCAATAAGCGCCCTTAACGAGGCGAACCATCAGCTTGCGGCCGTGGGCACGAGCCGCCGCCGTGACCCAGTCGCACAACGGCGCAGCGCGCTTCTGGTAGGCCTGGATGGCGATCCCGAACCCGCCCCAGCCATTCGCGAACAGTTCGTCGTCGGCGAGCAGCGCCTCGAACATGTCCATCTGCAGTTCGAGCCGGTCGGCCTCTTCGGCGTCGATGGTAAAATGGACGTCGGCCTTCGACGCCTTCAGCGCGAGTTCGCGCACGACCGGGAGGATCGCTGCGACAGCCTCGGCGGCGTGGCTCCATTCGTAGCGCGGGTGGAGCGCGGTCAGCTTGACCGAGATGCCGGGCGACTTGCGGAAGCCGTCCTTGGCCTCCTTCGCGATGCGATCGAGCGCGCCATGATAAGCTTCGGCGTAGCGCTCGGCGTCCGCATAGGTCTTCGCCGCCTCGCCGAGCATGTCGAAGCTGTGGCTGAGGCCGCGCGCGCGTTCCGGGGCGGCACGCTTCATCGCTTCGTCGATCGTCCGCCCGAACACGAAATTGCGGCCGAGGATTTTCATCGCTTCGCGCACCGCGGTGCGGACGACCGGCTCGCCGAGCCGTCCGACAGCGCGGCCGAGTGCGGCCTTCCAATTGTCCGAACGGTCCTGCGCGCCTTCGAGTACCTTGCCGGTCAGCAGCAGCGAGAAAGTCGCGGCGTTGACGAACGACGAACCCGACGCGCCGAGCTTCTCCGACCAGTCGGGGCCGGCGAGCTTGTCGGCGATCAGTTCGTCGGCAGTGTGGGCGTCAGGGATGCGCAGCAGCGCTTCGGCGAGGCACATCATCGCGATGCCCTCGTCGCTGCCGAGGTCGTAAGCGTGGAGGAAGGCGTCGATGCCCGACGGCTTGTGCGACCGAACCCCTTTGACCAGCGCCCGCGCGGTCGCCGTCGCCTCGCCTAGCGACGCGGCGTCGAACCGCGCCTGGCTAATGCGCTCAGCAACGACCGCTTCCTCATCGGGACGATAAGCGCGCCTCAGTTCACCTCGGTCGGTCGGCGCCGGCCGCGCCGAATTGCCGGTTACGCGAGCTGTCCGTGGCAATGCTTGTACTTCTTGCCCGAACCACACGGGCAGAGTGCGTTGCGGCTGAGCGGCGCCTCGACCAGCTCGCCGTCGGGGCCGCGCACCGGCAGTGGCGGCTGCGGAATGTTCAGTGCAGGCGATCCCGACATCAGCCCGCGCGCTCCGCCGTCGATATCCGCCGTGTCATCATCGCCCGAAAACGGGTCGAGATGCTGGGTGATGAAATCGGGCAATTGCGGTGGCAGTGCATCCTCGAGCTGAATCTGCGCGCGCATCAGCTTCTGAGTGACTTCCTCGCGGATCGCCACCAGCAACCGCTCGAACAGCAGGAACGCTTCCTGCTTGTATTCGTCGATCGGCTTCTTCTGCGCATAGCTGCGGAGGTGGATCACCTGGCGCAGTGCGTCGAGCGTGGCGAGATGCTCTTTCCAATGGTGGTCGAGCGTCTGGAGCAAGATTTGCTTCTCGACATCGTTCCAGCGTTCGAGCTCGATTCCCTCCAGCTTTTCCGCCATCCGCGCGTCGGCCAGCGTCTGGATTCGCTCGATAATCAGCTCGGGCTCGACTGCTTCCTCGTGGAGCCAGTCGTCCAGCGGCGGCTGCAGCCCAAAGATGTCGTCGATGCTTTCCTTGAGCGTCGCGAGGTCCCATTGCTCGGGATAGGTGCCCTCGGGGCAATTGACCTCGACGATCGCACGCAGCGTATCGGCGCGCATGTCGGTGATCACCTCGGCGACATCTTCGGCGTCCATGATGTCGGCGCGCTGCTCGTAGATGACCTTGCGCTGGTCGTTCATCACGTCGTCGAATTCAACGACCTGTTTGCGGATGTCGTAGTTGCGCGCCTCGACCTTTTTCTGGGCGGTCTCGATCGCCTTCGAAATCCACGGACTGACGATCGCCTCGCCGTCCTCGAGGTTCTTGTTCATCAGCCGCGAGAACATCGTCTGCGGGCCGAAGATGCGCAGTAGATCGTCGTCAAGGCTGAGATAGAATTTGGACAGGCCGGGATCGCCCTGGCGGCCCGAGCGGCCGCGCAGCTGATTGTCGATGCGGCGGCTTTCGTGACGCTCGGTCCCGAGCACGTAAAGCCCGCCAACCTCGAGCACGCGCTGCTTCTCCGCAGCGATTTCCTCGCGCACCTTTTCGGCCCGCGCCTCGAACTCGGGGGTCCCGGCGACCAGCTCCGAAAACTCGTCGAGCATGCGGAAGTCGAGGTTGCCGCCGAGCTGAATGTCGGTGCCGCGACCGGCCATGTTGGTGGCGATGGTGACCGCGCCCATGCGGCCAGCCTGAGCGACGATATGCGCCTCCTGCTCGTGGAAACGGGCGTTCAGCACCGAATGCTTGATGTTTTCCTTGTCGAGATATTCGGACAACATTTCCGATTTCTCGATCGACACGGTACCGACCAGCGCCGGCTGCCCAATTTCCTGCTTGGCCTTGAGCTCAGCCGCGATGGCGGCGAACTTTTCGGCGATGGTCTTGTAGAATTCATCGTCCTCGTCGACCCGGAGGACGTCGACGTTGGTCGGGATCGCGACCACGTTCATCTTGTAGATGTCGAAGAATTCCGGGGCTTCGGTCATCGCCGTCCCGGTCATGCCCGACAGCTTCGGATACATCCGGAAATAGTTCTGGAAAGTGATCGAAGCGAGCGTCTGGTTCTCGGGCTCGATGTCGACGCCTTCCTTGGCCTCGACCGCCTGGTGGAGCCCGTCGGACCAGCGCCGCCCGTCCATCATCCGCCCGGTGAATTCGTCGATGATGACGACCTTACCGTCCTTGACGATGTAATCGATGTCCTTCTTGAACATGACGTTGGCCTTCAAGGCCTGGTTCAAGTGGTGGACCGCCTGAGTGTTGACGATGTCGTAAAGGTTACGGCCTTCGATCGAACCGTCGGCCTCGAGCATGCGCTCGGCCTTCTCGGTCCCCTCTTCGGTGAGGACGACACTCTTCTGCTTTTCGTCCTTGTCGTAATCGGCCTCGACGAACGTCTTCACGATGCGATCAACTGAGATGTAGAGGTCGGATTTGTCGTCGGTCGGGCCGGAGATGATCAGCGGGGTCCGGGCTTCGTCGATCAGGATTGAATCGACCTCGTCGACGATCGCGAAATTGAACGGCCGCTGGACCATCTGCTCGCGCGAATATTTCATATTGTCGCGCAGGTAATCGAACCCGAACTCATTGTTGGTGCCGTATGTGATGTCGGCGCCGTAGGCGTCGCGGCGTTCCTGGTCGGTGAGGTTGGGGACGATGACGCCGACGCTCATGCCGAGGAAGCGATAGATCTGACCCATCCAGTCGGCGTCGCGGCGGGCTAGATAATCGTTGACGGTGACGACGTGGACGCCCCGCCCTTCCAGGGCATTGAGATAGACCGCGAGCGTCGCGACCAGCGTCTTGCCCTCACCCGTCTTCATCTCGGCGATTTCGCCGCGGTGCAGCGCGATGCCGCCGATCAGCTGGACGTCGTAATGGCGCTGGCCCAGCGTGCGGATCGCGGCTTCGCGAACCGTGGCAAAGGCTTCGGGAAGGACATCGTCGAGCCGCGCGCCCTCGGCCAGGCGGCGGCGCAACAGCTTGGTCTGACCCTTGAGCTCGTCGTCGCTGAGCGCCGAAATGGTCGGCTCGAAGCCGTTGATTGCGTCGACATATTTGCCGAGGCTTCGGACATAGCGGTCATTCGCCGATCCGAAGATAGTCTTAGCCAGTGCGGCGAACATGAAATTCCCTTAAAAACCCGCGTGTTCAGGAGGGGGCGTAGGCCCTCGCCGACGCTGGGGAGATTGCGTCCGGCGATGTAAGGAGCGCCCCTGCGCTAGTCAATTGAAGGCGGAGTTAAGGCGCGGTTGGCGGCGGTCGGCTAAGCGCGACGATTCCGGCCTGGACCAGCGGTCGCCAGCTCGCCTTGGGCGGCGCATCGGCGAGGACCTTCTGCCACACTGCCACCGCGGCTTCCCGTTGACCCGACCGGGCCAGCGCCAACCCATAGAAAAAGCCCGGGGCGGGATAGCCCGGCGATAGCTCGGCCGCGCGCTGGTAAGCCAGCTCGGCAGGCGGAGTAAGGCCACGCGCATGCTCAACCAGGGCATTACCGAGCCCGATCCACAATTGCGGGCTGTTGGGATATCGTCCGACTGCATTCTGCAGGATCCCGACAGCACTTTCGGTATCGCCGCCACGCGCCAGCGCCTCGGACATGCGCAGCCACGATTCCTCGCCAGTGAATTCGCCAAAGAACGCGTGGCGAGCCTCGGTCAGCGGCGCGAAATCGCCGACGGCAGCGGCTGGAGCCGGTGCGCCCGGCAGCGCGGGCCGGCCCTGCAGGGCATAGCCGGTCGCGCCAAACGCGAGCGCAGCCCCGGCCGCGGTCAGCAGCCCGGCGGGGACCTTGAGCAGCCACAAGGCGCCGGCGCTCCCCGCGATCAGCAGCAAGAGGATGACCCAGCCCATTATGTCTTCGCCTTCAGGCGGATCCGGCGGCGGATCATCCACGCCCCAATGAGAAGCAGCGCGAGCGGTGCCAGCCACAACGGCCAGGCGGCCGGCTCGGCAGTCGGGCGATAGCTGATCCAGCTACCGTAGCGCTGCACCAGCCAGCCACGGATCGCCACCGGCTTCTCGCCCGCGGCGATGCGCCGACGCACCAGATCGCGCATATCGCCGGCGAGCTCGGCGTCGCTGTCGGCAATCGACTGGCCCTGGCAGACGAGACAGCGGAGCTCGTTCATCAACTCCTGAGCCTGCGCCTCCTGCCGAGCATCGGGCAGCGCGCGGTCCGACCAGTAAGCCGGCGGCAAGTTGCTGTCGGCGTAAACGGGCGGCGCGAGCATCATAATCGTCATCCCCGCGAAAGCGGCGACCCAGAATTTTGCTTTGCCAGGTTCCCGATTGCGCGGGAATGACGGAGGCTGGCTCACTTCGCCTGCTCCAGCTTCTGAAGGATCAACCCCACATCGGACGTCTTGATTGCGCCAATATGCTGGTAACGAATCACGCCCTCACTATCGACCACGAAACTCTCCGGCACTCCCGAAGAGCCGAGCGCGATCTGCACTTGGCTGCGCTGGTCGCTGCCGATGCGCTCATAGGGATCGCCGTTTTGCCTGAGAAAATCGGCGACATCCTCGGGCAGGTCGCGCACCGCGATGCCGTCGATGGCGACGCCGCGCGTCTTCAACTGGCCGAGCACGCCCACTTCGGTGATGCACGGTACGCACCAGCTGGCGAAGACATTCACGAGGTGCGGCTGGCCAGTCGCCAGATCGACCGAAGCCAGCGCCGGCTTGCCGGCGACCATCGGCGGCAGCACGAACGCCGGCACCGGCTGATTCCTGAGCTTCGAGCTGACGTTCGTGTCCATCGGCGTGGCCAACCGCCAGATCACGGCGATGAGAAAAATGCCCAACCCAATCAGCGGCGCGAAGCGGCCGAGCCGGGTCATGCGTAGCGCTCCCGCCAACTCGGTTCGCGCCGCCGCCGCCGCAACCGCCACCAGCGCCCAACCAAGGCCAGCGCGCCGCCGAGGGCGACGAGCGCGCCGCCGAGCCAGATCAGGGTCACGAATGGTTTCCACCACAAGCGCAACTGCCATCCCCCCGTCCCGTCCGGCTTGCCGACGACAGTGTAGAGCTGGCCATTCCAAAACGTCTCGATTGCCGCTTCATTGGTCTCGGTCGGCGGATCGCTGAAATAACGCGTCTGTGGCTTGAGTGTCACCGCGCCACTGCCGCGGGTCGCTTGAAGCTCCCCTTGGATCGCGGTCCAGTTTTTGCCAGCCATCGGCGTTACACCCTCGAACTGCACCAGCCATGGGCCGACGCCCAGCGTCTCGCCGGGCTTGGCGACCGCTAGCCGTTCGCTGGTGAACGCAGCGTTTGCGGCCATCCCGGCAAGCGCGACGGCGATCCCGCAATGCGCCAGCACCATCCCCCAGGTCGCAAGGGGCGTCCTGAGCGGGTTACGCCCGATCAGCGGCAGGATGCTGGCGGCGGCGAGGTAGGCGGCAACGGTCAGCCCAAGGCGCGGCAGAATGCTGATTCCCGGCGCGAGGATGAAGGTGACCAGCAGCGCCGTCGCCCCAAGCAAGACGGGCACGGTGAGGAGCTTGAACACCGGCCGACGCTCCCGTCGCCAAGCGAGCAGCGGCCCGACCCCGACGAGCACCGCCAGCAGCAACGCCAGCGGCCCCGCGACCGAGTTGAAGTAAGGCGCGCCGACCGACAATTTCTCACCGCTGACCGCCTCGACGAACAACGGATAGAGTGTGCCGAGGAAGACGATTCCGAGGATCACGCTGAGCAGCAGATTGTTGATCACCAGCCCGGTTTCGCGGCTGACCAGTTCGAACGGCGCGCCTTCCTTGAGGCTTGCGCCGCGCACCGCGAACAAGGTGAACGCCGCGCCGACGTAAATTCCGAGCAGCGCCAGCAAAAACGTCCCGCGTTCGGGATCGATCGCGAAGGCATGGACCGAGGTCAGCACGCCCGAGCGGACGAGAAACGTGCCGACCATCGACATCGAGAAGGCAATCACAGCGAGCATCATCGTCCACGCCTTCAAGGCGCCGCGCGCGGCAAGCACGTTGATTGAATGGAGCAAAGCAGTCGCCGCCAGCCACGGCATCAGCGACGCGTTCTCGACCGGGTCCCAGAACCACCAGCCGCCCCAGCCCAATTCGTAATAGGCCCAATAGCTGCCGGCGGTGATGCCCAGCGTCAGCAGGATCCATGCGCCGAGCACCCACGGCCGCATGGCACGGGCGAGGCGCGAGTCCACCTCGCCGGTCAGCAGAGCACCAAAGGCGAGACTGAACGCGACCGACAGGCCGACATAGCCGAGGTAGAGGGTCGGCGGATGGAAGGCCAAGCCTGGGTCCTGGAGCAACGGATTCAGGCCCCGACCCTCAAACGCCGGCGGATTGAGCCGCGCGAACGGGTTCGAAGCGACCAGCAGGAAGGCATAGAAGCCCAATGCCAGCGCGGCTTGCGCGCCGAGCGCCGCGAGCAACGTCCGCTCGCTCGTCCGCCGCGACACGATGGCAAACACCGCTCCAGCAACCGCGAGCACGGTCACCCACAGCAGCATCGAGCCTTCATGATTGCCCCAGGTACCGGCGATCTTGTAAATCATCGGCTTGGCGCTGTGGCTGTTCTCGAACACCAAAGCGACCGACAGATCGGTCCGCGCGAAAACCCACAGCAGCATTGCGAACGCAATCAGGGTCAGCACGCCTTGGACGATAGCGATGGCCCGCATCGGACGGCCGAAGTCGATGCCGTTGCGCAGCGCGGACACCATCAGCACGAATTGCAAGGCGGCCAGCCCGGCAGCGAGCCACAGTGCCGCAAGGCCTGTCTCGGCGATCATCGCTGCAGCGTCTTGCCCGCCTTGTGCTCCGCGGCAAGATTGCCGAGCTCGGGCGGCATGTAACGTTCGTCGTGCTTGGCAAGGATCGTGTCGGCGACGAACGTCCCATTGGCGACGCGGCCCTCCGCAACCACCCCGCTGCCTTCGCGAAACAGGTCGGGCACAATGCCGCGGTACGCCACGGGTGTCGTCGCCCGACCGTCGGTCACACTGAAGCGAATGGTCAAACCGTCACCCTGGCGCGCAATCGATCCCTTCTGAACCATTCCCCCCAGACGGATCGCCTGGCCTTGGCCCGCTTTCCCGGCGGCGATGTCAGCCGGCGTGTAAAAATAGGCGGCGCGATCCCTGAGCCCCCACATTGCCAACAGTACCGCCGCCAGCGCCGCGACCATGGCCGCGCTGACGAGCACCAGCCGTTGGTTCTTGGGCTTCATTTGAGGCTCAGTGCGTCAGCGGCTGCCTCGGCCCGGCGCATCGAGACGAAGGCCCAGGCGAGCAGCGCACCGGTCAGCCCGATCGCGACCGCATGAGCGGCGATGACGAACGGCCACGGGTTCATGCGGCCATCCTCCGCTGGCGCATCTCGACCTTGGTCTCGGCCAGCTCGGCGCGAATCCGCATCAGCACCGCAGCCCCGAACAGGCAGGTGAAACCGATCAGCGTCAGCGGCAGCGGCCACAGGATCGAACTGTCGATGGTTGATCCGCCGGTGAATGAGATACTCTGGCCCTGGTGGAGTGTGCGCCACCACAGCACCGAATAATGGATGATCGGCAGGTTGATCGCGCCGACCAGCCCGTAAATCGCGGCGACGCGTCCATCGCCGGCACGCTCGCGCTCGGCCGAGGCCAATGCGATGTAGCCGAGATAGAGGAAAAACAGGATCAGCATCGAGGTCAGCCGCCCATCCCATTCCCACCACGTGCCCCACGTCGGGCGCCCCCAGATCGATCCGGTGATCAGGCAGATCGCCGCGAACGTCGCCCCCGCCGGCGCGGTCGCGCGTCCGGCGACGGCGGCGAGCGGATGGCGCCAGACCAATTGGCTGACCGAGGCCGCGGCAATCCCTGCCCAGCCGGCCATGCCGAGCCACGCCGCGGGCACGTGAATGTAGAGGATGCGCACGGTCTCGCCCTGCAGATAATCGGGCGGCGTCAGCGTCAGTCCCGCGATCATTCCGCCGATCGTGAGGGCGAGCCCGATCGCCAGCAGCCACACTGTTGCCGGTCGGGCGAAACGCAGAAAGCGGGTTGGGTTCGCGAGGACATGCATGGTCAGCCATCCTCCCTGTTGCGCAGCAATGAGGAGGTGGCAAGCCGAAGGCTTGACGGAGGGGCCCCTCCACCAGCCTCCGGATGGTTCCCCTCCCCACCGCTTCGCGGCAGGGCGGAAATCATCTGCCGATCAACTTCTGCGCCATTGCGTCGGCGACCGTGGCGGGATCGCGGCCCGAGGCCTTGCTCTCGCTCCAGATTTGCTCAAGCCGGTCCGGAATGCCGTCGATCCGCTTGCGCACCAGGCTCGCATCGCCATCGCCGAGATATTCGGTGCAAACGTTGATGATCCCGCCACCGTTGATCACGTAATCGGGCGCGTAGAGAATGCCGCGGGCAGCCAGCCGCGCGCCGTCCTCGGGCGTCGCCAGCTGGTTGTTGGCGCCGCCGGCAACAATTGCGACCTTGAGCGTCGGAATCGTCTGCGCGTTCAAAATCGCGCCCAAAGCATTGGGACTGAACACATCGGCCTCGATCGACTGGATCTCGTCGACCCCGACAACCTTACCGCCCGTCGCATCGGCGAGCTTTTCTGCTTTCGCCTGATCGACGTCGGCGATCGACACCTTGGCACCTTCGGCCGCGGCGTGGAGCGCCACTCCAGTGGCGACACTGCCAGCGCCCTGGAGCGCGATGTGCAGACCCCCGACGCTGTCCTTGCCGAGCGCATGCTGGACCGCCGCCTTGATCCCCAGAAACACGCCCAGCGAGGTATGCGGGCCAGGGTCACCGCCGACCTCCCTGCCTTCGGCCGGAAGCCCCGCGACATATTTAGTGTTGCGCGAGATCTCGATCATGTCGGCGACGCTCATCCCGACGTCCTCGGCGGTCACGTAACGCCCGCCAAGATGGTCGACCGTCTTGCCGAATGCGTGGAGCATGTCGGGCGTCTTGGTCCGCCCCTCGTTGGCCAGAATCACCGATTTGCCGCCGCCCAGCGGGAGCCCGGCCATAGCGTTCTTGTAGCTCATCCCGCGCGACAGCCGCAGCGCATCGGTCAGCGCGTCCTCGGGTTTCGCATAATGCCAGAAGCGCGCGCCGCCGGCGGCGGGGCCGAGATGGGTCGAATGGACAGCAATAATCGCGCGAAGCCCGCATTGGTCGTCGGTGACGAACTGCAGTTCCTCGTGCGCGTCGAAATCGGGGAAACCCCAGGGTGTGGTCATGGTGCTCGAAACGTCCGCTCAACAGGAGGGAAAATGGGGCGACCGAGGGGACTTGAACCCCCGACCCCTGGTACCACAAACCAGTGCTCTAACCAGCTGAGCTACGATCGCCACGGAAGCGCCCGAGGATGAGGTTTCCTCAGGCGCCGGCGCCACTTAAGGTTGGCGGCAAGCGAACGCAAGCGAAGGGCACGGCCATGAACCCCACCATTGAGAAGTTCGGCTACCCAGCCACGCTCATCCGGGAATTTGACCATTGGCTGGTGCTGCTGCGGCCGGCGCAGGTGACGCTGGGCTCGCTGGTGCTCGCGGCGAAGAGCGATGCCACCGCCTACGGCGAACTGCCGCGCGAAGCTTTCGCTGAACAGGGCGAAATCGTCGCCGCGATCGAACGCGTGCTGGCGGCGTTCACCGCCTATGAAAAGATCAATTATTTGATGCTGATGATGGTCGACCCCAACGTCCATTTTCACGTCGTCCCGCGCTATCCCGGGACGCGCAGCTGGAGTGGTGCGGAATTCCCCGACGCGGGCTGGCCCGGCCCGCCGCAGCTCGGGACCGCGATTGCGCTTAGTGCCGAACAGATCGCCGCCCTGGCCACAGAATTGGTGCTTAACTTCCGATAACTAGAATTTGTCTAACGCTAATTTAATAGCTTGCACGCCTTGGGGGGCAGGCGCATCTTCGCGCCGGGGAGAGTTAATATGGCGAGTCGGCGTTCCAAAACGCCCGCGCCGGGAGTTTCGCTGCGCGATACCTTGATCGACGCAGGGCTTGAGCCGTCGCTTGCTGACCTGCTTGCCAACATCCCGCACCGGGTGGTCCAGGTCGAACCGCGCAGACCATTCCGCGAGCATGGCGCGCCGCGCGACGAGGTCATGTTCGTCCGCTCCGGAATGATCGCGAAATATATGACCGATGGCGCCGGGCGGCGGCAGATTGTCGCGCTGCGCTTTCCCGGTGAAGGCATTCTGCCGCGCGAAGGAGCCGCCGGCTATGGCATCCAGGCCATCGTCAAAAGCGAGGTGATGGTCGGCAAGGCCAAGGATTTCGATCCGATCGTCCTCGCCAATCCCGAGCTGCAGCGTTTCTTTTGGCGGCTGATCCAGCGCAATGAGGCGATCGGCTACGAATGGCTGGTCAATTGCGGGCGGCGCGATTCGACCGCGCGGGTCGCACATTTGCTGTGCGAAACCGCGGCGCGGATGCACATCCACGCGACCAGGATGCAGAACCCGTTCACCCAGCAACAGATCGCGGACATTACCGGCCAGACCTCGGTCAACGTCAACCGCGTCTTCGCCGACATGGAGCGGCAGGGGCTGATCAAGCGCTCGGGCCGCGAAATCCAGTTCACCGACTGGGCGGAAATGCGGCGCGTTGCGAGCTTCCAGCCGGCCTATCTCGACTAGTCCCAAATTCGCGACGGCATGGTGGGCGCGACAGGGATTGAACCTGTGACCCCACCCGTGTGAAGGGTGTGCTCTACCGCTGAGCTACGCGCCCATGCCTGCGTCGAGAGCGGCGCAAATAGGGACAGCCCGGCGGGCTGTCCAGATTATTGAACCGCGTCCTTGAGGACCTTGCCGGGGCGGAATTTGGGCTGCGACGTGGCCTTGATCTGCATCGGCTCGCCGGTCCGCGGATTGCGCCCGATCGACGCCTTGCGGCGGGTGACGGAGAAATTGCCGAACCCGACCAGACGGACCTCGTCGCCGCGCTTTAGCGTCGAAGTGACTACCTCGAGCATGGTTTCGATGGCTCGCATCGCATCGTTGCGACTGAGTCCCGCGCGATCGGCGACATGGCCAATCAATTCCTGCTTGTTCACGCCGGCACTCCCCTCGTTCCCCGCGGCAACAAGACTCGCGAACGGGGCGACAGACTTTAAGGCGAGACTCCCCCCACCTGTCTAGCCTCAGTGTCGGATCGGAAGGCCCGATTCGGGATTCTGTTGGAGAACCGGCGGTTCCGCCGCGCGCTCGTCCTCGTCAGTCCATTCGATCGCGTGGAGCGGCTCGACCAGCGCCCGCGCCAGCACTTCGTCGACGTGGCTGACCGGAACGATCTCGAGCGCTTCCTTCACGCTCGCCGGAATCTCCGCGAGATCTTTCTCATTCTCCGCCGGAATCAGCACCGTGCGAATCCCGCCGCGCAGCGCGGCCAGCAGCTTCTCTTTCAAGCCGCCGATCGGCAACACGCGCCCGCGCAACGTAACTTCGCCCGTCATCGCGACATCGCGGCGAACCGCGGTCCCTGACAAGGTCGAGATCATCGCGGTGACCATGCCAACGCCGGCTGACGGGCCGTCTTTCGGCACTGCGCCTTCCGGCAAATGGACGTGGATATCCTTGCGCGAAAAGATCGACGGCTTCACGCCATAAGCCGGCGCGCGCGCCTTGACGAAGCTCATCGCCGCCTGGATCGACTCCTGCATCACTTCGCCGAGCTTGCCGGTGGTCTTGATCTGGCCCTTGCCGGGTACGGTAACCGCTTCGATCGTCAGCAACTCGCCGCCCACCTCGGTCCACGCCAGCCCGGTGACCGCACCGATCTGATCTTCCTCTTCGCCCATCCCGTAACGGAATTTCCGCACGCCAAGGAAATCGCCGAGATTGTCGACCGTTAGCTCAACCTTTTCGAGCTTGTTCTCGAGAATCTGGCGGAGCGATTTGCGGGCGACCTTGGCGAGCTCGCGCTCGAGCGTCCGGACGCCGGCCTCGCGCGTGTAATGCTGGATGATCTTGCGCAGCGCCTCGTCGGCGAACACCAGCTCTTCGGGTTTGAGGCCGTGCGCCTCCATCTGCTTGGGGATCAGGTGCCGCTTGGCGATCTGAACCTTCTCGTCCTCGGTGTAGCCTTCGAGCCGAATGATCTCCATCCGGTCCATCAGCGGTTGCGGCATGTCGAGCGAGTTCGCGGTGGTGACGAACATCACGTCCGACAGGTCGTAATCGAGTTCGAGATAATGGTCCTGGAAGCGGTTGTTCTGCTCGGGGTCGAGTACTTCCAGCAGCGCCGACGCCGGGTCGCCGCGGAAATCCTGGCCGAGCTTGTCGATCTCGTCGAGCAGGAACAGCGGATTCGACGTCCCCGCCTTTTTGAGGTTGGAAATGATTTTGCCCGGAAGCGAGCCAATGTAGGTCCGCCGGTGGCCACGAATTTCCGCCTCGTCACGAACTCCGCCGAGCGACTGGCGGGCGAACTCACGCCCGGTCGCGCGGGCGATCGAGCGGCCGAGCGAGGTCTTGCCGACGCCGGGCGGGCCGACGAGGCACAGGATCGGGCCCTTGAGCTTGTTGGTTCGCGCCTGGACCGCGAGATATTCGACGATCCGTTCCTTGACCTTGTCGAGCCCGTAATGGTCCTCGTCGAGCACCCTTTGGGCCTCGGCGATGTCCTTCTTGAGCTTCGACTTCTTGCCCCACGGCAGGCCGAGGAGGACATCGAGATAATTGCGCGCGACGGTGGCTTCGGCCGACATCGGCGCCATCGCCCGAAGCTTTTTTAGCTCCGAATTGGCGCGGGTCGCCGCTTCCTTCGACAGCTTGGTCTTCCGGATCTTCTCGGCCAGCTCCTGGAGCTCGTCGCCGCCTTCTTCGCCCTCATTGCCGAGTTCGCGCTGGATCGCCTTGAGTTGCTCGTTCAAATAATATTCGCGCTGGGTCTTCTCCATCTGGCGCTTGACCCGGCTGCGGATCTTCTTCTCGACCTGGAGCACGCCGAGCTCGCCTTCCATGAAGGCGAACACCATTTCGAGCCGGCGGCCGGGGTGGAGTTCGCCGAGTAGAGCCTGCTTGTCGGCGACCTTGACCGACAGGTTCGACGCGATCGCGTCGGCCAGCGCCGACGGGTCTTCGATCTCGGCCAACTGAATTCCGGTTTCGGGCGGCAGGCGCTTGTTGAGCTTGGCGTAATTTTCAAACTGATCGATCACCGAACGCATCAACGCCTGGGCTTCGGTCGCATCCGAGGTTTCCTCGGCAACGTCTTCGACTTCAGCCGAAAGATATCCGTCGCGCGGGACGAGATCGACCAGTTTGGCGCGCCGCACGCCTTCGACCAGCACGCGCACGGTGCCGTCGGGCAGCTTGAGCAACTGCATGGCCGTGGCGATCACGCCGAGATCGTAGAGCGCATCCCGATCGGGGTCGTCCTCGCCCGGATCGAGCTGGGCGACAAGGAACAGTTCGCGGTCGGACGCCATCGCGGCTTCGAGCGCCGCGACCGATTTCTCACGCCCGACGAACAAGGGCACGATGCGGTGCGGAAAAACGACGATATCGCGGAGCGGAAGGATCGGCAGAGTACGGGTCATGACGGCATATATGGGCGGCGGTCTCCGGTGGCGCAACAAACGGGCGGAACAATCCACAGCAATCGCTCGCTTTTGGCCATCTTTGACCCGATTCCGCTCGACGGTGAATGAATCACGACGGAAGTGAACAAGAGATTCTGTAACCGTTCAGTTTCACTCACTATTTATCGAGCTGTGACCATTAGATATTCCCTCATCGCGTTCAGCGCCCTCGCCTCCTCCGCAGCCGCCGTGGCGCAATACGGCCAACCCTGGCCGCCGCCCCCGCAGCCGCCCCGGCCGCCGGTGATGGAGCCGTGGCAAGCCCCCCAGGCGCCGATCCAACGCGCGCCCATCTCGGAGCCCTGGCAGGCACCGACCGCGACCGCTGCGGGGCAGCGCGCGCCCGCGCTCGAACCGATCGATTTGCCGCCGGCGATCGAACAGGGCGTCGACATGATCTACATCGACGAGGAGCTGATCCCGCGCTCGGTCCAGAGCGGCGCGCTGCTGCACGACATTTCGTTCGACGACTGGAGCGGGGCGCCGGTCGACATGTTCGTATCGATGAACCCGATCTACACCGAGCTGCGCCGCGGCCTCGTGCGCTACCGCCAGCGCTGGGGCGACCTGCCGCAGGTGCCGGTTCCAGCGGGAGCGGCGCTGAAACCCGGTTCGACTGGCGAGCGCGTGGCCGCCTTGCGTACGCGCCTCGGGCTTGCCGGGGGTGACACGTACGACCCGGCGCTGGCCGCTGTCGTCAAGGAATTCCAGGCGGCGCACGGGCTCAAGCCCGACGGCCTCGCCGGCGCGGGCACGATCGAAGCCCTCAACCGCGGCGCCGAATATTATCAGCAGCGGATCATCATCAACATGGAGCGCGCCAAGCGCCTCCCCTCACCCGAGGAACAGGGCAAATATGCAGTCGTCGATGCCGGCGCCGCGCGCCTCTCGATGTGGGAAAACGGGCGCAAGGTCGACGAGATGAAGGTCGTCGTCGGCAAGGCCGAAACCGCCACCCCGATGATGGCCGCCTACATCAAATATGCGAGCGTCAATCCGTATTGGAACGTCCCGCCGGAGTTGGTGAAGAACTTGATCGCACCGCGCGTCGCCGCGCAGGGCCCAAGCTATCTGACCGAGCGCGAATATGAAGTCAGCTCGGACTACGGCGAGGATGCCAAGCGGCTCGATCCGAGCACCGTCGACTGGCAGGCGGTGGTCGACGGCCGCCAGGAAGTGCGCCTGCGCCGCCTACCGAGCCCGGCCAATTCGATGGGCATGATGAAATTCATGCTGCCCAATTATTTCGGCATCTACCTCCACGACTCGCCGGAGAAGGATCACTTCACCAAGAACGAGCTGTGGATCAGCAACGGCTGCGTCCGGGTCGAGGATTACAAGCGCTTCGCCAGCTGGCTGTTCGGCGGCTACGTGCCCAAGGGCAAGGACCCCAAGGTCGAGCAAGAGGTCGACCTGCCCAAGCCGGTGCCGGTGTACATGACCTATCTGACGGTGCAGCCGACAGCGACCGGCGTGCAGTTCCTGCCCGACCCGTACGGCCGCGACACGCATTTGATGGAGCGGTTCAGCCCGCAGATGGTCGCGGCCGCGCGGCGATAGGCGATTTGTCGACCGGGTTGGCGCGCGCTAGGCTGAGGCCGTGCGCGCGCTCACCACTCCCGTCAGCCTGGTGCAGTTCTGGCTGTTCCTCGGCCTCTCGCTGGTCTTCTTTGCCTTCCTGATCCGGGCGTCGATGCGCAAGGGCAGCGACGCCGGGGCCAAACGCGACACCCGCTCACGGCTCGGCATCGTCCTGCAATCGATCGGCATCGGCATGGCCGGGTTTGGCTCGGTGCTGCCGACTCTCGCGCCGGCCGACCCCGTCGCGATCGCTGGCAGTATCGGGGTGCTGGTCTTCATGGGCGGATCGATCGCATTGTTCGCGCTGAGTTCGAACGCGCTCGGCAAGAACTGGAGTGTCGTCGCCCGCACTTTGGACGATCACGAACTGGTTCGCCGTGGTCCCTATGCCTACGTCCGCCACCCGATCTATCTCGGCATGCTGCTGTTTTTAATCGGGCTGGCGGTCGCGCTTGGCCATTATGCGCAGCTGATCGTCGCGATCCCGATCTTCCTTGTCGGAACGACCATCCGCACGCGAATCGAAGATGGGCTGTTGGAAGCCCAGTTCGGCGATGATTTCCGTAGCTATGCTCGTGCCACTCCCGCGCTGATTCCAGGCCTCAAATAGACCGCACCAACGCGGGAACCGCCGTCTAGCCGGGCAGATGAAGCCAATGGGGATAGGCTAACGCCAGCGACGGTCCCAGGTTCTGCAGGGCATGCGTGGTGGCGGCGACACCGACGCCAATCCAAAAGCCGCGAACCTGCCAAATCACAAACAGGGTCGAGAAGATCAGGAACGGCCACCAGATCGCCAGACCCCAGATAGGCACTTGGACCGAATGGAGGATTCCCCACCCGACTGCGCTGATCAATATCGCCAGGCCGGGGGACACCCAGCGCATGAGCAGCTTGAGCGCCAGCCCCATCAAGATCGACTCGACCACTGGCGAGAAGATCGCGAATGCGAAGATGATCGCCCACGGGGGCAGTTTCGGAATGTCGACCGAGCGAGCATCCGGGACGATCCAGTGAACCGCCGCGGCGAGCATGATGCTGCCGAGGAACGACAACAGCCAGGCAAGCGGGATGACCAGCCACGCCCTTCGCGCCTCGCGAAACGGGGGCGGCAAAAGTCTAAGAAAGGGATCGTCGAGCGGGGCGACCGGCAGGTTGGCAGTCGCCATGCTTAAGCGGCGTCGCCGGCCTTATCTTTCTTGGCGTAGACCCGCACCGGCTCCTTGTTCCCCAGCACGACGTCCTTGTCGATGTGGACTTCATCGACGCCGTCCATCGACGGCAAGTCGAACATCGTGTCGAGCAGGATGCCTTCGAGAATGGAGCGGAGGCCGCGGGCGCCGGTCTTGCGCTCAATCGCCTTCTTGGCGACGCAGTGCAGGGCGTCGTCGGTGAATTCTAGCTCGACCTCTTCCATGTCGAACAGCTTGGCATATTGCTTGACCAGCGCGTTCTTAGGCTCGACCAGGATTTTGACCAAGGCCTCTTCGTCGAGGTCCATCAGCGTCGCGATAACCGGCAAACGGCCGATGAATTCAGGGATCAGCCCGAACTTGAGCAGATCCTCGGGCTCGCAATGCTTGAGCGTCTCGCCGGTCTTGCGCTCATCCGGCGCGGCGACATGCGCGCCGAAGCCGATCGATTTGCCCTGGAGACGGTCAGCGATGATCTTTTCGAGGCCGGCAAAGGCGCCGCCGCAGATGAACAGGATGTTGGTCGTGTCGACCTGCAGAAATTCCTGCTGCGGATGCTTGCGGCCGCCCTGCGGCGGAACGCTCGCGGTCGTGCCCTCCATCAGCTTGAGCAAAGCCTGCTGGACGCCCTCGCCCGACACGTCGCGGGTAATCGAGGGATTGTCCGACTTGCGGCTGATCTTGTCGATCTCGTCGATGTAGACGATGCCGCGCTGTGCCTTCTCGACATTGTAGTCGGACGCCTGGAGGAGCTTGAGAATGATGTTCTCGACGTCCTCGCCGACATAGCCGGCTTCGGTCAGCGTCGTCGCATCGGCCATGGTGAACGGCACGTCGAGGATCCGTGCCAGCGTCTGCGCGAGCAAGGTCTTGCCGCAGCCGGTCGGGCCGATCAGCAGGATGTTGGACTTGGCGAGTTCAACCTCATTGCCCGGCTTCGAGCCGTGAGCGAGGCGCTTGTAATGGTTGTGCACCGCAACCGAGAGGACGCGCTTGGCGCGGTCCTGGCCGATCACATAATCGTCGAGGACCTTGCAGATCTCGGCCGGAGTCGGAACCCCGTCGCGGGTCTTGACCAGCGCCGACTTGGATTCTTCGCGGATGATGTCGTTGCACAGCTCGACGCATTCGTCGCAAATGAACACCGTCGGCCCGGCAATGAGCTTGCGCACCTCGTGCTGCGATTTCCCGCAGAACGAGCAGTAGAGGGTGCTCTTGCCGTCGCCGCCTGAAAGCTTGGTCATTGAAGTCCTTATACACCAGTCGCGAACGACCGTTCCATGGTGAGCATGCTAGCCCGCTTTATCGCACAATCAACTCTGCCGGAGAGTTAACGCCCGACAATCGCGAGAGCTCGTTTGTTCTCAACAATATGGATGGGGCAGCCAAGTCCCGCAAGGGCGTTAGATCGCGCCTGGTGCGGGCTGTCCCAACTTAGGTCGCGGAACAGGCGCCGCCGATCAGCGTTGCCGGACCGGAGCGTAATTCCTGGTCCCTCAACCAACAGGGGAAGCGAAGGAGCTTTCCAATGAATCGTACCATGACTCTGATCGGCGCCGCCGCGGTCGCGCTTGCACCCGCCATTGCGTTCGCCGCGCCGCCCGCCTCCGGTAGCATCTCGCCAAATCATGAGACCGGCCAACCCGGTGCTGAGTGCGAAGACGATGGCGGCACGGCACCGAGCCAGTCGGGTCGCGATCCTGGGCCCGGGTCACCTTTCCTCAATGAGGATAGCGTGTCAGCCGCCCATTATGCCGGCCATCAACCCGGCATCAACGACAAGAATACGGCGTCGAATTCGCAATACGACATCGCTTGCTTCCGCGGCCCGGACCGGCCGGACGGCGAATAAATGTTTGGTCGGCGCTGCCGTTAGGCGGCGGCGAACGCCGCGTCGATCGCCGGCGTAACGCGATCGACCGTATAGGGCTTTTCGATCACCGGCGCGTCGTTGAACTCCGCCGGCGGAGGATCGACGTGTCCGCCGGTGGCAATGACGAATGGGACCTTGCGCTCGCGCAAGCGCGACGCGACCGGCCACACATTCTCGCCCTTCAGGTTCACGTCGAGGATGGCAAGATCGAATCCGCCAGTCTCAACTTTTTGCAGCGCCCCTTCGACCGAATCGCACGTCCCCGCCACCGAGTGACCGAGCGATTCGAGGAAATCCTCGAGCATCATGGCGATCAGCGGCTCGTCTTCGACGATCAGGATGGAACGCGGTACGATCATTTCGGCGATGGCATAGCCGCCAAGGCTTCGAGGGCAAGCTCTTATTTGGTCGCGAGCGCCCGCTTCGCGGCTTCGGCAAGTTCCTGCACGGAGAATGGCTTAGGCAGGAAATGGGCTTTGTCGACGTTGATCGAATCGCGCAGCTGCTCCTCGGCGTAGCCCGACATGAACAGGATTTTGAGGTCGGGCCGCTCCTTGCGCGCCTGCTCGACCATGGTCGGGCCATCCATGCCCGGCATGACCACGTCGCTCAGCAGCAGATCGATCGGATCGCCGCGCGCGAGAATTTCGAGCGCTTCCTCGCCATTGTCGGCGGTGATCACCGTATAACCGTGGCGCGTCAGCGCGCGTTCGGCGACCGCACGCACCATCGGTTCATCCTCGACCAGGAGGACGGTGCCGCTGCCCCACAGCTCATCCTGTTTGGCCTTGCCACCGCGCCGCGACTTGGCCGCCGACGCCTCCTCGCGGTTCACCGGCAGATAAATGACGAAACGCGTCCCCTTCCCGACCGTCGATTCGGCGAAGATGAAGCCGCCCGATTGCTTGACGATGCCGTAGACCGTCGAGAGGCCAAGGCCAGTTCCCTTGCCGATCTCCTTGGTGGTGAAGAACGGCTCAAAAATCTTGCCCAACACGCTCGGCGTGATCCCGCAGCCGGTGTCGGTCACCGAAAGTGCGCTATAATCGGCGATCGGCAAAATGTCCGAGCCGAGTTCGGCAACCTGGTCGGATTTGACCGAATAGGTCTGGATCGTGAGCGTCCCGCCGCCCTGGTCGGCCATCGCGTCGCGGGCATTGACCGCGAGGTTGACAATGACCTGCTCGAGCTGTCCCGGGTCGGCTCGAACCGGACCCAGGCTGCGGCCGTGCTTCACTACCAGCTCGACATTCTCGCCGAGCAGCCGCTTCAGCAAATGAGATACCTCGGACACCACATCGGGCAGCTGAAGCACTTGCGGGCGCAGGGTTTGCTGGCGCGAGAAAGCGAGCAGTTGCCGTGTCAGTCCCGCTGCGCGGTTCGAGTTCGACTTGATCTGCTGGATATCGTCATAATCGCTGTCGCCCGGCGTGTGACGCATCAGCATCAGGTCGCAATGGCCGATGATCGCGGTCAGGATGTTGTTGAAATCATGCGCCACTCCGCCGGCGAGCTGGCCGACCACCTGCATCTTGGTCGCCTGGGCGACCTGCCGCTTGAGCTTGGCCTCTTCGCTATTGTCCTTGAGCAACAACAGCACCGCCGCATCACCCAGCCCGCGCAATCCGGCGATGGTCAGCGCGACTGGCTCCGCCGGCTGGCGCACCAGGCGAATGGCGAGATCGCCCGACATCGCCGGCCCGCGCGCGTTGCGCCGCACGGCATCGGCCACGGCAGCCTTGTCTTCCTTGACTACCAGATCGCCGGGATAGACGGGGCTGGACGACCCCTTGATCCCGCCGGCGGTGCGAAAGGCCTCGTTCATGGTCAAGAAGCGCCCGTCGCGATCGACCAGGGCAAGGCCGATCGGCAATACGTCGAGCAGGGCCTGGAGGTGGCCGCCGTCCGCCGCGCCCACGGCCTCGCCGCGATCGAACAGCAAGAAGGTGCCGGATTTTCCACTTTTCTTCTGGTCAACCGGAATGTGAACCAAGCGCATCGGCGGCGCGGATTCGCCTTCGGCACTCAACCGCACCTGCCCGTCGTCGCCGATGTCGACAAGGTTGGTGAAACGTTCGCCACCCGGTTTCGCGTCGCCCAGCGCGCGTTCGCGGAACAGACGGTTGCCGGAAATCAGGACACCGTCTTCGTCGACCAGGGCGGCGAGAACGCCAGCGGCGCCGAGGCGCTCGCCGGTCGCGCCCGACAGCCACTTCGACGCGACGGTCATCGGATCGAGCGGCGCCTGGCGCGGGAATCGCCAAAGCAACAGATCGCCATGCCCGCCGACCCGCTCAACTTCGATCGCGGCCTGACCCTTCGCCGTTTCGATCCGCGCGGCGCAGCCGGCTCCGTCGCGCCAGGCCATGCCCCGCGCCACTTCGAGGCCGTGGCGCGAGTCGGCGTCGACGCCGAGATCCAGGGGTGTCGGCGCGCCGCCGAAGCGTTCGCGATACGCCGCATTGGCAATCAGCAATGAGCCGTTTTCGGACGTCAGAACCGCCGGCTCGCCGCACATGCTAAGCGCCGACCCGACCAGCGAATAATCGGGACCGGCGACGATCGCTTCGCGCACCGGCCGCGTCCGCGAACTTCGCCAATAAGTCAGCCCGCCTGCGAATATTCCCATCGCCGCGGCAATCACGGCGAGCAGTATTTGCCCGACCAGCAGGAGGAGCAATGCAACACTCAGGGCTGCCCCGGTGATCAGCGCCGGCGTCAGCCAACTCCCCCACCCGTCGAGCGGGCCGGAATCGATCCGGGGCAGCTCCTGGTGCAGCATCACCAGATGCGGACGCGGTCCGCTGGGGCGAGGTAGAGTTTCTGTCCGGGCTGCACCTTGAACGCCGGATACCACGGATCGAAGTTGCGCACGATCCACGCCCGTTGCGCCGACGGCGAGTGCGGGTCGGTCAGCAGCCGCGCCCGCAGATTGGCCTCGCGATAGTTGCGCCGCCAGACCTGCGCCCAGCCGAGATAGAAGCGCTCGTCACCGGTGGTGCCGTCGATCACCGGCGCGTCCTGCCCACCGAGCGACGTGTGATAGGCGTCATAGGCGGCGGACAGGCCAGCGAGGTCGCCAATATTCTCGCCGAGCGTGAATTCGCCCTTCACATGCGCTCCCGGGAAAATCTCGTAGGCGTCATATTCCTTCACCAGGCGGCCGGTGAGCGCCTTGAAATTCTCGACATCCTTGGGCGTCCACCAGTCCGAAAGATTGCCCTTGATGTCGTATTTCGAGCCCTGGTCGTCGAAATGATGACTCATTTCGTGGCCGATCACCGCGCCGATCCCGCCGTAATTGACCGCCGGATCAGCGTTGGGGTCGAAGAACGGCGGCTGGAGGATCGCCGCGGGGAAAGTGATCGCGACCAGCTTGAAATTGGCCTGGGCGTTGACCGTCATCGGGTCAAAACCCCACTCCCACTTGTAGATCGGCTGACCGAGCTTGTGGATGTTCCAATCGTGCTGCCATTGGTTGGCGCGCAGGGCATTGCCGAACAAATCGTCCGGCCGGACCTCAAACGTGTAATCGTGCCACTGACTCGGATAGCCGATGCGCGGTGTGAACGCCGCCAGCTTGGCCTTGGCCTTGACCTTGGTCTCGGGCGCCATCCAGCTGAGATTGTCGATCCGTCGGCCCATCGCCCCGATGACGTTGGCGACCAGCTTATCCATCGCCGCCTTGGATTCAGGCGGAAACCACTTGGCGACATATAGCTTCGACACATCGTCATCGAGCACACTGGTGGTGAAATCGACCGCCCGCTTCCACCGCGGCTGGTTCTCCGGCGTGCCGTTGAGCTTGGTGCCGTAGAACGCGAAATTCTCGTCGGCGATCGCCTTGGGCAGGTCGTCGGCATAAGCGTCGAGTGACTGGACGATCAGCTGATCCCGGAGGACCTGCAACGGCGCTTTCGCGGACAGCGCGGCGATGTCGCGGAAGGCGCTCGGCTCGCCGACCAGCACCTCGTCAACGGTGGCGTTGCGGGCCTTAAGATAGTCGGCCCAGCCGAAACCCGGGGCGAGCTTCCGCAGCTGCGCCAAGCTCATCTTATTGTAGGTCTTGGTCGCGTCGCCGACGTCCTCGCGCGTCCACGACACCTTGGCGATTTTGGTCTCGAAATCGAGGATCGCCTTGGCACGAGCCGCCGCGTTGGTTTCGCCGGCGAGGGTCAGCATCTTGGTCAAGTGGTCGAGGTAACCGGCCCTCAGTGAAACGATGTTCGGCTCATTGAGCAAGTACATGTCACGGTCGGGCATGCCGAGGCCGGCCTGGCCCAAAGCGGTGATGTAGACGTCGGTATTGCGGTCGTCCTGGGTGACGAAACCGCCGAACAGTCCGGTAATCCCGTTACGCGCGGCTTCGCCCTGGAGCGCCGCATAGCCTGCACGATTCTTGAGCGCGCGAATTTGGCCGAGCCAGGGGTTGATCGGGGTCAGGCCCTTGGCCTCCACCCCAGCCTCGTCGAGGAAGCTCGTGTAAGCCATGCCAATGCGGCTGTTGGGGTCGTTCCTGGCGGCGTCGAGGATATCGCGCACGCGTTGCTGGCTAAGGTCCTGCAGGACTGAAAACGCCCCGAAATTCGACTTGTCCGGCGGGATCGGCGTGTTCTTCAGCCAAGTGCCGTTGGAATATTGATAAAAATCGTCGCCGGGCGCGACGCTCAAATCCATGCCCGCGCTATCAAATCCGAAGGTTCCAAATTGCGGCTTGGGTGCCGGGGGTGGGGCCGGCTCAACCATGGCGGCTTCCGCTGGAACTGGCGCGACGGCAGGCGGAGCAGCGGCATGCGATGCACAACCGGCGAGCGCGGTCGTCAGGGTGAGAAACGAAATCAGACGAAGCATGAAAATCCCCTCAGATCATTCGATGTGTGACGCAGTCCCGTCACCCGCACAACCGCTCCCCGCCAGCGCCAATCGACGATCAGCGTTGCGACACCTGCGAACGCATGCATTAGCGGATCGCAATCCGCCGCGCGTGGCGCCGCTTGCGCCATTTGCTGCCCAGCCACCCGCGCCACAGCAAGGCGGAAATCGCATAGCCAAGAGTTGCCGCGACGACGGCGATGGTCAGCACGCCGACCGCGATCGGCCCCGACGCTTCGTGAATCCAGAACAAGAAGCGGGCGAGCTCGCCCGAGACATGCTCGGCGGTCGCCGGGTTCATCAGCGTGGAATCGTGGTGCAGCTCCCACGACCCGATCCGATAGGCGGCGTAATACATCGGCGGAATGGTCAGCGGATTGACCAGCAAGGTGAACGCCGCGGCGACCGCGACATTGGCGCGCAACGGAATTGCCAGAAGTGCCGCGATCACCGTGTGCATGAACGGGATGATGATCCCGATCCCGAGCCCGAGTGCGACCGCGCGCGGCACCGAGCGGCGATGGAGACGCCAGAGCTCGTGCTTGCTCAAATGATGCGCGAACGGGCGTAACAGCCGGTAGCGGTGGATTGATTCCCGGGTCGGGATATGGCTTCGCAACCAGTTCATGCGCTGCGCCGGAGCAGGCGCTGCTGGTCCCGCTTCCAGTCGCGCTCCTTAATCGTCTCGCGCTTGTCGTGCACTTTCTTGCCCCGTGCCAGCGCCAGCTCGACCTTGGCCCGTCCGCTGCCGTTGAAATAGAGCGATAACGGCACCAGCGTCAGGCCCTGGCGGGTCACCGCCCCATTGAGCTTGGCGATCTCGCGCGCACGGAGCAGCAGCTTACGCGGTCGTCGCGGCTCGTGATTGAGGCGGTTGCCATGGCTGTATTCGGGGATGTGGCTGTTGATCAGCCACAGCTCCTCGCCCTCGACTGCGGCGTAACTCTCGGCGATCGACCCTTCGCCCTGGCGCAGCGATTTGACCTCGGTGCCGGTCAGCTGGATCCCGGCTTCAACCTTGTCCTCGACGAAATAATCGTACCGCGCGCGCCGGTTCTCGGCGACGACCTTCTGCTTGTCGAACGGCGGCGGGAGCGGCTTGGCCACGTTGGTTAGATCAGCCCCGCATGTTCGAGCGCGGCGTCGACCGCGCGCTTGGAGACGTCGGACGGTTCGGTCATCGGTAGGCGCAGCTCGATCGGAAAACCGTTGCGAACCCGCGTCAACGCATATTTGGTTGGCCCCGGCGACGCATCGGAGAACAGCGCGGCATGCAGCGGATAGAGCTTGTCCTGCAGCACCAAAGCATCGTCCCAGCGCTTTTCGCGCATGGCCTGTTGGAACTCCGAGCACAGCTTGGGCGCGATGTTCGCGCTAACCGAAATGCACCCGACCCCGCCCATCGCGTTGAAGCCCAGCGCCATGTCGTCGTTGCCGCTCAATTGGATAAACGCCCTGCCGCAAGCCCGGCGCTGGTCCGAAACGCGGGCCAGGGCGCCGGTCGCATCCTTGACCCCGATCACGTTGGGGAGACGCGAAAGTTTGGCCATGGTGTCCACGGCAATGTCGGTAATCGTCCGCGACGGCACGTTGTAGAGGATGATCGGAATGTCGAGTTCGGCGACGGCGGCTAGGTGGCCGTAGATGCCCTCCTGGTTCGGCCGGTTGTAATAAGGCGGAACATGCAGCGCAGCATCGGCGCCGGCCTCCTTGGCCGCCCTGGTCAACGCGATCGCATGAGCGGTGTTGTTCGACCCGCAGCCGGCAAGGACCGGGACACGCCCCCCGGCAACCTCGACCGTGATCTCGATCACCCGCCTGTGCTCCGCGTCTGACAAGGTCGCGCCCTCGCCCGTGGTCCCGCACGGAACCAGCCCATTGCTGCCTTGTTCAATCTGCCAGGCGACGAAATCTCGGAATATCGCTTGATCGACTCGTCCCGCCGCAAATGGAGTCACGAGCGCGGGTATCGAACCGAAAAACATGATTAAGTCCTTTTGGACGCGGAATACCTGCGGATCGCGGCCCGATCCGTTAAGGGCCAGATAAGGAGGGGGAGCCTAGGATGTCCAGCATGTGGCGGATTGCCTGGTCCATCCCCGTGCTTCTCGGTGCCGCGACCGCGTCGGCGCAATTCAACGCGCCTGCCGCCTACCCTACGACTTACGCTTCCCAGTCTGTCTCCTCCGCGATCGGGGACTGGCGGCGGCTGCGGCAGAGCAACGGTTACAGTTTCGCCGATTATGCGCGGTTCCTGATCGCCAACCCCGATTGGCCCGAGGAAGCGCGGATGCGCGGCTGGGCTGAAAAAGCGATGCAGCCGGGTGAAAATGCCGCGACCGTGCTTGCCTTCTTTGCCAACGATCCGCCGACCACTGGCAGCGGCTTCGCGCGCCTTGCCGACGCCTACGCGACGTCTGGCCGGATGGGCGAAGCGCTGGCCGCGGCGCGCAGCGCGTGGAGCGAAGCGGACCTTGGCAGCACCGACGAGCAAGCCGTATGGGCGCGCTACGGCGCCAGTTTCACCAGCGCCGATCACGATCGCCGGGTCGATGCGTTGCTGTTCGCCAAGAAACCCAACGATGCCGCGCGTTATTATTCGCTGACGAGCCCGACCCGCCAGGCGGCCTTCGCCGCGCGGATCGCAATGCAGAACAATGCCGAGAACGCCGAGAGCCTCTACCAGGCGGTGATGGGGCAGGTAACCAGCGATCCGGGGCTGATGATGGACCGGGCGCGCGACCTGCGAGCCAACAATTATCCCGATGCCGCACGCGACCTGCTCGCCCGCCCCCACAGCTTCACCTATCAGGCGGCCGATCCCGAGCGGTTCTACGAAATGCTGCTGCTTGTCGCCAATGACGCGGCGCAGGACCGGCAGTGGGAGACAGTGTTCAACATCGGCCGACATCTCAGCGACGTTCTGGCGCCGGGGACTGACATCAGCCAGCAGCCGATCGGCATTCGCGACGATTACACCAGCCTGACCTGGCTCGCCGGAACCACAGCGCTTGACCGCCTCAACCGCCCCTCAAGCGCGATCGCGATGTTCGTCGCTTATGCGCGCGGCGGACGCTCGCTCCAGGTCCAGACCAAGGGCTATTATTGGGCGGGACGGGCGGCGCTCGCGGCCGGGCAATTTCCGCTGGCCAATAGCTACTTCCAGCGCGCGGCGGCATTCCCCGAACTGTTCTACGGCCAGCTGGCGCTCGAGCGGCTCGGGCAATCGGTGTCGCCGCCACCAACGTCCGCCGTCCAATACACGACCACCCAGGCGCAGCGCGCGGCGTTCAACAGCCGCGGCCTGGTCCAGGCGGTCAGGCTGCTGCTGCAGCAGCAGGGCAGCGCCGAGGAACGGACCAAGTTCGTCCGCGCGCTTTCGGAATCGCTTAACAATGACGGCGATCGCGGACTCGCGGTCGAGCTTGGGCAGCAGCTCGGGCGGCAGGACCTGCCGGTGTGGGTCGCGCGCTCCGCGCGGGTCAAAGGCTCGATGTTCTATGTCCGCCAGGCCTATCCTTCGCTGCCCGCCTCGCTCTCGGGTGACGTGTGGTCGGTGGCGCACGGCATTACCCGCCAGGAGAGCTCGTTCGACCCCTATGTCGTCAGCCACGCCGGAGCGCGCGGCCTGATGCAGCTGATGACCGGCACCGCGCGCGAACAAGCGGGCAAATCGGGCGTCGAATATGACGGTTATCGCCTGATCAGCGACCCCAGCTACAATGCGATGCTCGGCTCGGCCTATTTCCAGCGGCTGCTCAACAATTGGAACGGCAGCGTCCCGCTTGCGGTCGCGTCGTACAACGCCGGCAGCGGCAATGTCCGCAAGTGGATCGACCGCTATGGCGACCCGCGCGGCCAGGTCGATATGCTCAAGTGGATCGAGGCGATCCCGTTCGTCGAGACCCGCGCGTACGTGCAGCGGGTAATCGAGAATAGCGTCGTCTACGATTCGATGCGCCCGGCCGGGCAGCGCCAGACCGCGCTCCACGTCTCGAGATATCTCGGAAAGAACCAACCAGCCTGATAGTCGGGCGGAATGTCTGACACTCGATCGCGTTTCATCACCCCCGACGGCTTTGCGCGCATCCGCGCCGAATATGAGGATTTGTTCGGGGTCGAGCGGCCCAAAATCGTCGAAGTCGTGTCGTGGGCGGCGTCGCTCGGCGACCGCTCCGAAAATGCCGATTACCTTTACGGCAAGAAGCGCCTGCGCGAGATCGACCGGCGCCTCGCCTACCTCGCCAAGGTCATGAAGGCGGCGAAGGTCGTCGATCCGGCCAAGCAGGAGGACCGCAATCAGGTTCGGTTCGGAGCGACAATCGAAATCGCCGACGAGGACGACAATCGGCGCACACTGACCATCGTCGGCGATGACGAGACCAATGCATCGGCCGGTCGGATCGGCTGGAGCGCGCCGCTGGCGAGGGCGCTTATTGGCGCGAAGATTGGAGACGAGCGCATCGTCCGCCTGCCCGCCGGCGAAAAAAGCTACGAAGTAATGGCGATCAGCTACCCAGCCGCAGGCTAAGCCGCGCGGATCGGCACGTCGACCAATTGCGGCGGTTCGGCCGGCATGGCATCCGCCCACGCATCGGCCACCGCGGTCAGCGCCGCGATCGTGGCCGACGCCTCGTCATTGCCGTCGATCGTGTGCCACGGCGACCAGCGCGTGTCTGAGTAAGTGCGGAGGTCGCTAAACGCCTTGGCGTAGCCGGGATCGCTGACACTGACCGTCTCGTCCTTGTCGGCGAGGCGGCGCCAGGGGTTGGCCAGCCGTTCGCGCAACCGCTCCTCCTGGACTTCGGCGCTGACGTCGAAATAAAGTTTGAGGATGAGCGTCCCGTAATCGCGCTGCTGCGCCTCGAACTCGTTGATTTCATCAAAGGCCCGGGCGAGCACTTTCTTGTCGATGCGGCCGAGAATGCGGTCGTCCAGCACCCGCCGGTACCAGCTGCGGAAAAAGATCGCGGTGTCGCCGGCCTGCGGCAATTGACGCCAGAATCGCGCCAGCCAATGGCCTTCGGCGGCTTCGCGGCGGTCGTGGCGGACGCTGTGGACCGCATAATGACAGGGGTCGAAGGCGGCGGCCAACTGCCTAAGCGCGGCCTTCTTGCCGGCCCCCGGCGGGCCTTCGAAAATGATGATCGCGCGGCGGCCGTGGGCAATTTGCGGCAGCTGGAGTTCGCCCAATTGCTCGCGCAGCGCGGCCAGCGCTGCTTGCTCTTCCCCGGTGAACGAGGCCCCCCGCTCATGTCGCGTCCTGTCGATCGGCACGGCGCAGACTTATCGCTTCGTCTGAAGCGCGGCAATCAACCCAAAATGGATGTTTACGATTTTGGGACAGGTGGGGCTTCGGCGACAACCTTGATCGACAGCTCCTTGAGCTGCTTCGGCATGACCGGAGCCGGGGCGTTCATCATCAAATCCTCGGCCTTCTGGTTCATCGGGAAGAGGATCACCTCGCGGATGTTGGGTTCGTCGGCGAGCAGCATGACGATCCGGTCGATGCCCGGCGCCGACCCGCCGTGCGGCGGCGCGCCAAACTTGAACGCATTGATCATGCCCGAGAATTGCTCGTCGACCTCGGCCGCGGTGTAGCCCGCGATTTCGAACGCCTTGTACATGATATCGGGCCGATGGTTGCGGATCGCACCTGAGCTCAGCTCCACGCCGTTGCACACGATGTCATATTGCCAGGCGAGGATCTCGAGCGGGTCCTTGGTCTCGAGCGCCTCGAGCTCGCCCTGCGGCATCGAGAAGGGATTGTGCGAGAAGTCGATCTTTTTTTGCTCTTCATTGTACTCGAACATCGGAAAATCGACGATCCAGCAGAATTTGAACGCGCCCTGCTCGATCAGCTCGAGTTGCTCGGCGACCCGGATCCGCGCCGCGCCAGCCAATTTGGCGGCTTCGGTTTCCTTGCCCGCGGCGAAGAAGATGCCGTCATCGGGGCCGAGGCCCAGGCCGGTCGCGAGCTGGTCCATCTTATCAGGACCATGGTTCTTGGCGATTGGGCCGCCCCATTCGCCACCCTTGCGCGTGGCGTAGCCGAGCCCGGCATAGCCTTCGCCGCGGGCCCATTCGTTCATGTCGTCGAAGAATTTGCGGCTCTTCTCGGCGGTGCCCGGCGCCGGAATGGCGCGAACCACCCCGCCCTTCTCGACGATTCCCGCGAACAGGCCGAAGCCCGAGTCTTTGAATTGCTCGCCGACATCGCTGATCAGCAATGGATTGCGCAGGTCGGGCTTGTCGCTGCCGTATTTCAGCAGCGCCTCCTTGTAGGGGATGCGAGGATATTCGCCGCCGGGCGTGACGCTCTTGCCGTCGGCGAATTCCTCAAAGACGCCCGACAGCACCGGTTCGATCGCCGCGAACACGTCGTCCTGGGTGACGAAGCTCATTTCGAAATCGAGTTGGTAGAATTCGCCCGGGCTGCGGTCGGCGCGGGCGTCTTCGTCGCGGAAACAGGGCGCGATCTGGAAATAACGATCGAAGCCGGCGACCATGATCAGCTGCTTGAACATCTGCGGCGCCTGCGGAAGCGCGTAGAATTTGCCCGGATGAACCCGGCTCGGCACGAGGTAATCGCGCGCGCCCTCCGGCGACGAAGCGGTCAGGATCGGCGTCTGGAATTCGGTGAAATTCTGCTCGATCATTCGCCGGCGGATCGAGGCGATGACCGCCGAGCGCAGCAGGATATTGCGATGGATCTGCTCGCGGCGAAGGTCGAGGTAGCGGTATTTGAGACGGATTTCCTCGGGATATTCCTGTTCGCCGAACACCGGCAGCGGCAGCTCGTGCGCCGCCGATTGAACCGTTATCTCACCCGCGCGAATTTCGATCTCACCCGTCGCGAGATTGGGGTTCACGGTTTCCGGCGAACGCGCGACAACCTCGCCGGTGACGGTGACGACCGACTCGACTCGCGCCCGGTTGAGCGTCTCAAACGCCGGCGAATCGGAATTCGCGACGATCTGGGTGATCCCGTAATGATCGCGCAGGTCGACGAACAGCAGCTGGCCGTGGTCGCGCTTGCGATGGATCCAGCCCGACAAGCGGACGGTCTCGCCGACATCGGCGGCGCGCAGCGCGGTGCAATTATGGGTGCGATAGGCGTGCATGTGGAAACGGTCGCTCGCTAGGCCAAATTTGGGTGAAAAACGAGCGTCGCGCTTCACGGCAGCAAAGACTTTTGTCAACCCGGCGAGCGGCGGCTATGGCCGCGCCAGAGACATGCGAATCCACCCCCTGATTAACAAGACCGACGATCTGCAAGCCCTCGTCGGCCGACTTTCCGAGCAGCCATTTATCGCCGTGGACACCGAGTTCATGCGCGAGAATACCTATTGGCCCGACTTGTGTCTGATCCAGGTCGCGAGCACGACCGAGGCGGCGGCGATCGATCCCAAGGCGGATATCGACATGCAGCCGCTGCTCGACCTGTTCGTCAAGAACCAGGACGTGCTCAAGGTTTTCCACGCTGGCGGGCAGGACCTCGAGATCATTCACAACCTTACCGGCAAGAGCCCTTATCCGCTGTTCGACACCCAGATCGCGGCCATGGCGCTCGGCCACGGCGAGCAGATCGGCTATTCGAACCTGATTGAATCCCTCCTCGGGCACAGCCTCGACAAGGGCGCGCGCTTCACCGACTGGGGCCGCCGTCCGCTCGACAAGCGCCAGATCGACTATGCGATCGCCGACGTCACCCATCTCTCGACGATTTTCCCGCGGATGGTCGAGAAACTCAAAAAGACCGGGCGCGGCGCGTGGCTCGACGAGGAGATGGAGCGGCTCGCCGACCCCTCGAGCTTCGCCTTCGCGCCGGAAGACGCGTGGAAGCGGCTCAAGCTGCCGAGCCGCAACGCGACCGTGCTCGGGCGCTTGCGCGCACTCGCCGGGTGGCGCGAGACCGAAGCCCGATCGAAGAACCTGCCGCGCGGCCGGATCATCAAGGACGATACGCTGACCGAGATCGTGCTCCATCCGCCCAAGTCCCAGGAAGACTTGGGGTCGATCCGCGGGCTTTCGGGCGGCTGGCGCAATAATGACATCGGCGCCCGGCTGATGGCCGCGCTCGCCGCCGCCAAACCGCTGGAGCATGACGAAATGCCCGACCGCGAGCCCAAGCGCCCGGGCCTGACCAAGGATGGCGCACTGGTCAGCGACCTGCTGAAGCTGCTGCTCAAGATCCGCTCGAAAGAGGCCGGAGTGGCGGCGCGGCTGATTGCCCGTTCCGACGAACTCGAAGCGCTAGCGGCCGGCGTCCGCAAGGACCTCAAGATCCTGTCGGGCTGGCGCTTCGAGGAATTCGGCAAGGATGCGCTCGACCTAGTCGAAGGCCGCCTCGCCTTCGCCATCGAGCATGGGAAACTCAAGATGAGCCGGGTCGTTGTCGAAGCGGAGGAACGTGAACATGCGTAAGCTGCTGCTGATCGCCCCTGTGGCGCTAACGGCATGCGCGACCGCGCCCGCCGAACCGGTCGTCCATGGCGAGACGCCAGGTCACACCTGCACTGCGGACAATACCGATCAATTCATCGGCCAAGGCGGAACCAGCGAGTCCGGCGCCGCAATATTGCGCGCGACCCATGCCGCGGTGCTGCGCTGGGCGCCGCCGGGCTATATGATGACCATGGACTTTCGCGCCGACCGGGTGACGGTCACGCTCGGCCCGGACTACAAGATCACCAAAATCAACTGCGGCTAAGCCGCTTCGCCAATCATTTTCGCGTCGATCAGCGCGCGGCGGATGGTCGGCAGCGACAACCGCGACCGCTCGCCGATCGCGAACCGGTCGACCGCTTCAACCGCGCGCTCGGCCGTCCAATAATCTCGATGCAGCCGCTCGGCCATGAAACGCAGCGCGTCGGCGGGAATGTGCAGCCCGCGGTCCGCGAACAGCAATTGGATCAGGCCGAGGAACAATGCGTCATTGGGATGGTGGATCCGAATCACCGGCGTCACCGCCAGCCGCGTCTTCAGATCGGGCAATTTCGGCGCCCAGGCAGGCGGGACCTCGTCGGCTACCATGACCAGAGGCCGGCCAGTATCTTGCGCCTGGTTCCAGGCGTGGAATAGCTCCTCTTCGTCGCGGCCCTCGGCATCGTCGAACAGTCGCCCTCCGACCCGCTCAACGAAGCTGCGCGCAAGCAAGGTTCGGCCCGAGCGGCGCGGGCCGGTCAGGATCGTCGCCTTGACCGGCCACAGACTCCATTTGCGGAAATGCTCGAACGCGTCCTGGTTGGCGTCGGAGACGATGAAGCGGGCGTCGCCCTCGGTCTGCGGCCAGTCGAGCGGAAGCGCGATCTGGTCGGGGCCTTGCTTCATTCCTGGCGCCCCGGGGCAGATTGCGGTTGCGGCTGCGGCGCGGGACGCTGTGGTTGCGGCGGCACTGCTTGCGGCGGCGGCGGGAGCGGCGGCGGCTTGCCTGAAGCCGAACGAATCTTGACCACCGAACCCGAGGTTTCGACCGCCCAGCCCCGCCCGCTCAGCGCCGCGGCGAGCTGCGCAATGCTGCCGCGATAGGCGACCAGCACGTAGCTGGTGCCGCTCGGGTTGATCAGCTGCGGCGTCGCCGAGTCGATCCCACCGAGGGTGCGCAGATGGGCCATCGCGAAATTGTAGATGTTCACGTCATTGGCGATGATCTGAATCTGGAACGGATTGGTCAGGCTGGCCGGCTTTTCGACCACTTCCGCCACCTCGGGCAGCGGTGGCGGCGCGGGCAGGTTCAATGAAGAATCGCGCGCCAGCCGCCCCGCCGTGAAGGCAGTCGTGAACAGCCCGTCCATCCGGCGCGCGCCCTCGGCCATCATCGCCGGTACCCCATTGCCGTTCTGCGTGGCCAGGGTGAAGCCGCCGACAATCTCATTGTCGGGGCCGTGGCGGGCGATGAACCGCGCCTGGGCCGGTCCGCCGGGGTAGAGGCGATGCAGCTGGACTTCGGCGACGAGGATATCGGCCGCGCCGTACAGATCGATGACGTTGCGCCACCAGCCGCGGCCGGGACGCGTTGTTTGGGCGGCGTTGACCAGCATCGGGTCGACGCCGAGGCCGCTGACGCGGACATAATCGATCGGGCTTTGCGACGTCCGGAACTGCGCCCACGCCCGCTGCCACATGTTGCGCAGCTCGACGCTGGTCTCGGTGCCCCCGGTGACGGTGATCGGGATCAGCAGCATCGGCGCCGAGCGCCGCACTTCGCCACCTTCGACGCCGAGAAACGGCGCCGCCCGCGCCCGGTCGAACAGGATGCCGAGATCGGCGATATAGCGGTTGGGCCCGATCTGCTCGGCCTCGACATTGATTGAACTGACAATGTCGTCGAGCGTCGAATCGGGCAGGTTCGGAGCATCGTTGATCGAGGCCTTGTGCATTTTCGCCCACAGCGCGCGGAATCCTTGCCGCTGCGCGATACGCCAGCCGGAATAGCGCGCGGTTTCGGCGTCCTTGCCGCCGACATCGACGTGAATTCCGCCGATTTCCAGCGTTCCCGAGCTATCGAGCGGCAGGATGCCGCGGTCGCCGGTCTCGAGCTGCGAGTAGGCAATGCCGCCAATACCCAGGGCGGCAAGCAGCAGTAGAACGGGGAAGACGAAGCGGCGGCGGAGCATTGTTGCGGCTTTTGGCGACAACGGCGTGGAAATCCAAGCGGCTTGTCTCTAGTGCCCTCGCGGAAATGAACGACAAGCCCCTCACTTATGCCGACGCCGGCGTATCGATCGCGGCCGGAAACGCGCTGGTGAAGGCGATCGGACCGCTCGCGCGATCGACCGCGCGGCCCGGTGCCGATGCCGAGCTCGGCGGGTTCGGCGGGTTCTTCGACGTGAAAGCGGCGGGGTATCACGATCCATTGCTGGTCGCGGCCAATGACGGGGTCGGGACCAAACTCAAGCTGGCGATCGAAACCGGGGGCCATGACGGCGTCGGCATCGACCTCGTCGCGATGTGCGCCAACGATCTCATCGTGCAGGGCGCCGAGCCATTGTTTTTCTTGGATTATTACGCGACCGGAAGGCTTGATCAGGTCGTCGCGGCTGCGGTTGTCGCTTCGATCGCCGACGGCTGCCGCCAGGCCGGTTGTGCGCTGATCGGCGGCGAGACCGCTGAAATGCCCGGAATGTACGCGGGCGGCGATTATGATCTCGCCGGCTTCTGCGTCGGGGCGGTCGAGCGAGATCGGGTGCTGACCGGCGCAACCATTTCACCCGGCGACGTGATCCTCGGCCTCGCCAGCTCGGGCGTGCACAGCAACGGCTTCTCGCTGGTCCGCAGGATTATTGAAGCACAGCGGTGGGACCTCGGTGAACAACTGCCGTCGGCCGGAGGCCAGACGCTCGGCGAAGTTTTGCTTGCGCCCACCCGGATCTACGTCCGCTCTCTCCTCCCGCTCGCGCAGCAGCGCCGGATCAAGGGTCTCGCCCACATCACTGGCGGCGGACTTCTTGAGAATATTCCGAGGGTTCTCCCGGACAATTGCCACGCGATCATCGATTCGGAGCGATGGGAACTGCCGCCGATTTTCGCCATGCTTCAGCGAGGCGGCAGCCTCGCCCACCAAGAAATGGCGCGCACTTTCAATTGCGGAATCGGCATGGCCGTGATCGTCGACAAGGGCGAAGCCGACGTGGTCTCCACTGCGCTCGAAGGCGCGGGCGAGACCGTTTATCGAATCGGGCGCATCGAAGCCGGCGAGCGCGGTTGCACGGTCACCGGCGAAGGTTGGTCCGGCACCCACCATGCGTGACCCAAAACGCGTCGCGATCCTGATTTCGGGCCGCGGCAGCAACATGCGCGAACTGGTCGAACAGGCCAAAGACTATGAGGTCGTGCTCGTTGCCTCGAACAAACCGCTCGCCGCGGGACTCGACTGGGCGCGGACGCATGGGCTCCCGACGTGGACATGGGACAGTAAGATCGTCGCCAAAGAGCCCTGGGACCAGGCGCTGTCTCAGGCGCTCGACGACCATCGCGTCGGCACGATCGCGCTCGCCGGCTTCATGCGCATCCTCTCGCCCGGGTTCATCGCGGAGTGGCGCGGCCGAATCGTCAACATCCATCCGTCGTTGCTGCCGAAATATCGCGGCCTCGACACCCACCAGCGCGCGATCGAAGCCGGGGACGCGGTCAGCGGCTGCTCGGTCCACCTCGTGACCGAGAAGCTCGACGCCGGCGAAGTCCTCGGCAGCGTCGAAGTACCCATCGCGCCCGGCGACACGCCCGACAGCCTCGAACAGCGCGTGCTCGCCGCCGAACACTTGCTCTACCCCCGCATTTTGAGCGAATTCGTCCAGCGATGAGCAATGCCCTCGACCGCGTACGCGCCACCGCGCTCGAACTCCCCGAAACCGAGGAGCGGCTGTCGCATGGCCAGCCGACGTTCTTCGTCTCCGGAAAACAGTTCGCGCAGTTTCGCGACAATCATCACGGCGACGGCAAGACCGTCGTCTGCGTCCGCGTCAGCAGCTTGGACGAGCAAGCCATGCTGCTCGAAGTGGACTCGGCGACCTATTCCAAGCCCGCGTACATGCCGACGTGGCTGGCGATCAACCTGGCCGGCGACGCGGTCGATTGGGACCATGTCGGCGACCGCATCGCGGCTAGCTGGGAACTTGCGGCGCCGAGCAGCTTGCTCGAAGCAGGCGGACGATGAACGAATCCGAAAAGCGCCGCTGGATCAATCTTGGCGAACTCATCGCCATCGCGGCGCTGATTGTGTCCGCGATCGGCGTCTGGATCGCGTGGAAAAGCACCAGCAACAACCAACCCACCCGCGTCGTCGAACAACGCCAGGCGATCCCGCTGACCCTGCGCGGCACGGTCGAGAATGACGGCCGCGCACTGGTTATCGCGCCAGTCGAAGCCGGCCACGCGCTCGAATCGCTGACGCTGACGATGGCCGGAGCGTCGGCGGTCGAGCTCGGCAGCGACGGCACGCTGAACGGCGGCGACATCGAGGCCGCACTCAAGGCCAAGGACGGCGACGATAAGGGCAGTCATCGCGTGTCCGTTCGGATTGCCGCGCGTTACGTCGAGATGGGCAAGGATCGCACAAGCAGCGGCAATTACGCGCTGCGCTACCGCTGGGAAGGCGGGGGCTTGCTCGGCGGCCGCTCGCTGCGCTTTGTCGGATTGTCGCGCTAGGCGACGCGCCGAGCGGACGGCGCGCAACGCGCGATCATGACGCTCGTCCAGCAACTCGAGCTATTCGGCACCATCCTCCTGACCCTGGCCGAGATCGGCGTCTTGATTCGCGCCATCCTGCGACCCCACCGCGATCCTGCCTCCCGCCTGGCATGGGCGGTGGTCATCGTCATCGCACCGCTCGTTGGCCTGATCGCGTATCTGCTGGTTGGCGAAGCCCGCCTCAGCAACGCTCGCCGGAGCCGGGGCCGCGAAATTGAGGCGCAGCTGCCACGGCCCGACTGCGACGATGCGACGTCGCGAACGATCGCCGATGGGCCGTACGCGGCGCCCTTCGCTTTGGCGAGCAGCGTCGAAGGCCTTGGCCCGACGTGTGGCAACCGGGCCCAGCTCGCACTAGACAGCAACGCGGCGATCGACGCGATGGTCGCCGACATCGACGCCGCTGCAGCCACCGTTCACTTGTGCGCCTACATCTGGCTGGCGGACCACAACGGCTGCAAGATCAAGGATGCGCTGATCCGCGCCGCGGCGCGTGGGATCGAAGTGCGTGCGCTCGCCGATGCCCTCGGCTCGCGTCTCCTGATTCGCTCAAACCATTGGCGGGAGTTGGCGGCGAGCGGCGTGCAGGTCCGGGTTGCGCTCCCCGTCGGCAATCCGTTCCTGACCTTCACCCGAGGCCGCGTCGACCTGCGCAATCATCGTAAGCAGCTGATCATCGACAATGGAGTCGCCTGGTGCGGCAGCCAGAATGTCGCCGACCCCGAATTCCGCATCAAACCGCACTACGCGCCGTGGGTCGACATCATGACCCGCTGGGCAGGGCCGGTCGCGCGCCATTGCCAGTTCCTGTTCGTGTCCGACTGGATGGGCGACGGCGGCGACGACATCAGTGCCATCCTCGAACAACCCTTCCCCGCAGCATCCCGACGTGACGACGGGATCATTGCCCAAGTGCTCGGGACCGGCCCGACGGTCCGCTTCGACGCCATGCCGGCCTGCTTTGCCGAAGTGCTCCATGCGGCGCGCCGGGAGCTGGTCGTGACCACGCCCTATTTCGTGCCCGACGAACAAGTCCTGTTCGCCTTGACCTCGGCCGCGCGGCGTGGCGTCGAGACGATCCTGGCTTTGCCCAAGCACAACGACAGCCGGGTCGTCGCGGCGACCAGCCGCAGCTATTACGCCGACCTGATCGGGGCCGGCGTGAAGCTGTTCGAATATCACTGCGGCCTGCTCCACGCCAAAACCATGGTGGTCGACGGCCAGATCGGCCTGATCGGCTCCGCCAACCTCGATCGGCGCAGCTTCGAACTCAATTTCGAGAACAATATCCTGTTCGCCGACGCGGCGTTCGCCGCGGTGATCCGCGCCCGCCAGGCGGAGTTCCTCGCCGATTCCGACGAAGTCACCATGGCCGACGTCGACCGCTTCAACGTTGCCCAGCGCTTCTGGCATAACAGTGTCGCGATGCTGAGCCCAATCCTGTGATCGACCCTAGCCGACGATTTCTTCCGGCTTGAAGAAGAAGGCGATTTCGGTCGCCGCATTCTCGTCGCTGTCCGAACCGTGGACCGAATTGGCTTCGATCGATTCGGCATAGGCCTTGCGGATCGTGCCCTCGGCCGCGTCGGCGGGATTGGTTGCGCCCATCACCTCGCGGTTGCGGAGCACGGCGCCCTGGCCTTCGAGCACCTGCACGACCACCGGGCCTGACGTCATGAAGGCACAAAGGTCGTTGTAGAACGGCCGGTCCTTATGGACCGCATAAAAACCCTCTGCCTGGTCGCGGGTCATGTGGATGCGGCGCGAGGCGACGACGCGGAGGCCGGCCTCCTCCAGCATCTTGGTGACCGCACCGGTGAGGTTGCGGCGGGTGGCGTCGGGCTTGATGATCGAAAAGGTGCGCGTAACGGCCATGGCCGGGCGAACTCCTGTGCTTGGGTGTGGTTGGAAAGTTGCGGCGCGCCTAGCGGGACGCGGGCTCAGGGGCAAGGCTCAGGCCTTGTTGACCCACTTGCCGCCCTCGTTGGCCCAGTAGCGCCGCTCGACCCCCTCACGGCCGCTGAGCAGCTTCCAGGCGAGGCGGGCGCCCTCGAGCGTGTCGCCATCGAACAAATAGAATGCGCGGTCGTAAGCCAGCGCCGCCTCGCGCCATTCGCCGTCGGCGATCAACAGATTGCGGGCAAGATTGGGGGCGTCGGGCCCGGTCGAAAGCAGGATCGGCTGGCGGGCATCGTCGGTCCCGCCGGAAATGCCGTGGGGCAGGAAGCTCGCGGCGCCCTGGTCCCATAATTGGCGATCGAGGCGAGCAAGCGCGCCTTCCTCGGCCGCGACGACCAGCAACCGGCCGTCCTGGCCGAGGATCTTCTCGGCGATACTCGCGATCACCTGCTCGGGCGGCGTGCCGCCAAGCTGGTAGAAATCGACCTGCACGTCCGCTGCCGATCAGCCCTCGAGGACGTCGGCGACATATTGGTCAAGCAAACGCACGCCATAGCCAGTCGCGCCCTTGTCGTAGGTCGCGCTCACTTTGTCCGACCAAGCCATGCCGGCCATGTCGATGTGGGCCCAGCGGACGCCATCGTCGACAAAGCGCTGGATGAAATGCGCGGCGGTGATCGAGCCGCCCTCGCGCGGCCCCACGTTCTTGATGTCGGCGATCGGCGAATCGATCAGCCGGTCGAACGGCTCAGCCATCGGCATGCGCCACAATTTGTCGCCGCTCTGATCACCCGCCGTCGCCAATTGCCCGGCAAGCTCGTCATTGTTGGAAAACAACCCGGCCCATTCATGGCCGAGGCTGACCAAGATCGCCCCGGTCAGCGTGGCGAGGTCGATGATCGTCTTCGGCTTGTAAGTGCGCTGGACGTAGGTGATCGCGTCACCGAGGACGAGCCGCCCTTCGGCGTCGGTGTTGATCACTTCGACCGTCTGGCCGGACATGGTGGTGACGACGTCGCCCGGACGCTGGGCGTTGCCGCCCGGCATGTTCTCGACCAGGCCGCAAACGCCGATGAGGTTGGCCTTGGCCTTGCGCAGAGCTAGTGCCTTGAACGCCCCGACCACCGCGCCGGCGCCGCCCATATCCCACTTCATCGCTTCCATGCCGGCAGCCGGCTTGATTGAGATGCCGCCGGTGTCGAAGGTCACGCCCTTGCCGACGAACGCGGTCGGCGCGGCGCCCGCCTCGCCACCGTTCCACTTGAGAATCAGCAGCCGCGGATCGCGGATCGAGCCCTGGGCAACGCCGAGCAGCGCGCCCATGCCGAGCTTGGCCATCGCCGCCTTGTCGAGCACTTCGACCTCAACGCCGGTGCCTTCGAGCGACTTGGTCACGCGCTCGACGAAACTCTCGGGATAAATGATGTTTGCCGGCTCGGTGACCAGCTCGCGGGTCAGTTCGGCGCCCGCGACCACCGGCTGCCAGCGCGAGCGGTAGCGCTGCTCGGCCTCCGCCGGCGCGCCGACAATGACGATCTCGGTCAGGGTCGGCTTCTGCTTGTCCTTGAGCGTCGTGCGATAGCGGTCGTAACGCCACGAGCGCAGCGCAGCGGCGAGCGCCAGCTTGGCTGCGGAATCAGCGTCATAGCCAAGGCCGGAAAGGTCGATGACTGCCCTGGTTTCGCCCGAGGTCAGCAATTTCGCGACGACATTACCGCCCAGCTTCTCGGCTCCGTCTGACAATGCCGCGCTGCCAATGCCGACGACAATCAACCGCCGGACCTTGCCCGCATCGTCGAAATATTGCTCGGACGTCGCCGACGCGTCGCCTTCAAACCGCTGGCCATCAAGCGCGGCGGTCACAGACGCCTGCTGGGCGCCGAGCGAAGTCAGCGACTTGCGGTCCTTGCCGGCGACCGGCAGCACCAGCGCATAGTCCCCCTCGGGCCGGCGATCGGCGAAATTGATGTTCATTTATCGTTTCCCTGGAATTCCGAACGTCGGCGCGCCCTTTAGGATGCACAAGACCCCTTGGCAAAGCGGCGCAAGCCCGATTGTCCCCGCGCACTCAAGGTGCGATAGGCCCGACGCAGAGAGCAGCAATCGAACGGCGGGATTCAGCAGCGTTGCGTAGGACATTTGTCTGGTGGACGGCGCTGCCGGTGCTGCTAGCCGCGGCGGCACCCGCCAGCGGCCAGAGCACGGACGCCAGCGCGGCGCAAACCGCGCAGACCACGACGATCGAATTCAGCGCCGATGGCGTCAGCTATGACAGCGGTGCTGACATCGTCACCGCCAGCGGCGCTGTGCGCATGTCACGCGAGGGCAATTACCTCGCCGCCGACCAGGTTGTGTGGAACCGCAAGACCGGCGAGGTCCGCGCCCAGGGCAGTGTGGTCATGGTCACCCCGCAGGGCGACAAGCTGATTGGCGAGGATGTCGTCCTCACTGACACCCTGCGCGACGGCACCGTGCACAACCTGCTGGTCGTGCTCGACAGCGGTGGGCGGATCGCCGCGGCGCAGGGCATACGCAAAGGCGACGTCACCACGCTTGAAAATGCGATTTATTCGCCCTGCCCGGTGGCCACCCCCAGCGGCTGCCCGCGCCGCCCAAGCTGGTCGATCACCGCCGCGCAGGTGATCAACGACCCGGCCCATCAGCGCGTCCAGTTCCGCGGCGGGCGCCTGCAATTGTTCGGGATCAATCTACCGTTGCTCCCGGTGTTCAGCGTCGGCACGTCGACGGACGGGACCACGGGCGTGCTCGTCCCCGACATTTCCTATTCGACCAAGAAGGGGTTCGAGGTTGCCGTCCCCTATCATTGGCAAATCTCGCCCAACCGCGATCTGACCGTCACGCCGCACATTTACTCGGGCGTGCTGCCGGCAATCGAAGGCAAGTACCGCCAGCTCAATAGCCTGGGCGCCTTCCAGCTCGGCGGATTTCTGACCTACGGCACGATCGAAAGCGCCGACCCGGACACCACCGAAACCGAAGGCCGCGACGTCCGCGCCTATGTCGAGGGCAATGGCCGGTTCCAGCTGGACCCGGTGTGGAGCATCACCGGCGCCTTCCGCTGGGCCACTGACAAGACCGTGACCCGGCGCTACGACATCACCCGCGACGACCGCCTGCGCAATTTCGTCAATGCTGAGCGGATCACGCCCGATTCCTACATTTCGATCGCCGGCTGGGCGTTCCAGGGCCTGCGGGTCGACGATGTCCAAAAGCAGATCCCGATCGCGCTGCCGGCGATCGATGCCCGGGTCCGGCTCGGCGACGAGATTCTCGGCGGAAAAATCGAACTCCAGGCCAACAGCCTGTCGATCATCCGTATCAAGGGCCAGGACACACAACGCGCGTTTGCCAGTGCGCAATGGGATCTGCGTCGCCTGACTCCGTGGGGCCAGGAAATCGACCTGACCGCGTTCGCCCGGGGCGACGTCTATCATACCGACAATGCCGAAAGCACACCGGTCGCGAGCTATGCCGGCACCGATGGCTGGCATTGGCGCGGGATCGGCGCCCTCGCCGCGGATATCAAATGGCCTTTCGTCGGCCCGGCGTTTGGGGGGATCCAGCGGATCGTCCCACGGGTCCAGCTGGTGCTGACGCCACCGACCCCGAACATGGATATCCCCAATGAGGATGCACGGTCGATCGACCTCGAGGACAGCAATCTGTTCGCGCTCAACCGCTTCCCGGGATACGACCGATGGGAAGACGGGTCGCGCATCACCTACGGTCTCGACTGGTCGCTCGATCGCCCGAACCTGTCGATCCTGACGACTATCGGCCAAAGCTATCGCATCACCCGGCGGCCGGGGATTTTCCCCGAAGGGACCGGCCTGACCGACCGCGCGTCCGATATCGTCGGCAGAACCCGGGTGCGGTTCGGGCGGCTGATTGACATCACCCACCGCTATCGCATCGACAAAAGCACTTTTACGTTTCGCCGCAACGAGCTCGACCTGACGATCGGGTCCGAACAAACTTACGCCCAGATCGGCTATCTCCGCCTCAACCGTAATATCGATCCGGCAATCGAGGATTTGCGCGACAAGGAGGAGCTGCGGGTCGCCGGGCGGGTGAAGTTCCGCCGCTACTGGTCGATCTTCGGCGCGACCGTGATCGACCTCACCGACAAGACCGAGGACCCGTTCTCGCTGGCCGACGGCTACACGCCTGTGCGCAATCGGCTGGGCATCGCTTACGAAGACGAGTGCCTGGAGCTTGGCCTCACGTGGCGGCGCGACTATGAGCACATCGGGGCGTTCCGAAAGGGGAGCACTTTCGGCTTTCATTTGGCTCTGAAAGGGCTTGGCCGCTAAGCCTGCGTTCAGCGGGCTTGGATAAATGCATTCACCTATCGGGCTGGGAAGTAAGGAAAACCGCATCGTGGCATTAGCTTTTGATCGAATCTCGACGCGCGTCTGGTATGCCGCTGCGCTGGCCCTTGGAACCGCGACCGCAGCGGTGGCTCAGCAGGAGGCGCCGCCGGCCACACCCGCGCCGAGCAGCACGAGCACTCTTAACCTGCCCACGAACCCACAGGTGTTCGGCTCCGCGATGCCGTCGGTCATCAAGGCGACCGCGATCATCAACAGCGAAGTCGTGACACAAACGGATATCGATCAGCGGCTGGCCCTGCTCGCGCTTGCCAATGGCGGCAAAATTCCAGCGGAGGAGGTCGACCGGCTGCGCCAGCAGGTGCTGCGCAACCTGATCGACGAGACGCTCGAAATCCAGGCAGCCAAGGCGGAAAAGATCACGATCAAGCCGACCGATATCGACAAGACGCTTCAGCGCGTCGCGGCGAACATCAAGCAGACCCCGGAACAACTCGCGGCGTTCCTCGAAACCCAGAATTCATCGATCAAGACGCTGCGCCGGCAGATCGAGGGCGAACTTGCCTGGCAGCGACTGCAGCGGGCCAAGATCGAAAGCGGTGTCAGCGTCGGCGATGACGAGGTCAAAGCGGTGCTCGACAAGCTCAATGCCTCGAAAGGCACCGAAGAATATCACGTTGGCGAGATCTTCCTAACCGCGGCCGGGGGAACCGAACAGCAGGTGATGGCCCAGGCCAACCAGATCCTCGATCAGTTGAAAGCCGGCGGCTCGTTCGCGGCTTATGCCCGGCAATATGGCCAGTCGTCGGTCGCTCCGGTGGGCGGTGACCTTGGCTGGGTGCGGCCGGAAATGCTCCCGGACCCGATCGCAACCACGGTACGGCAGATGGCTCCAGGGACAATCAGCAGCCCGATCCCCAACTCGGGCGGCGTGTCGATCATCGCGCTTCAGGACACGCGCAAGATCCTGACGCGCGACCCGCGCGACGCGGTCCTCAGCCTCAAGCAGGTCTCGGTCAATTTTCCCAAGGGGACAACCCGCCAGCAGGCCGAGCCGGTCGTGTCGAGTTTCGCCGAAGCCGCGCGCAACGTCGGCGGCTGCGGCGGCGCCGATAAGATGGCGGCCGATTTCCATGGCGAGATCGTGCAGCAGGACGCGGTCAAGATGCGCGATCTTCCGCCCGCGCTCCAGCAATTGATGATGCCGATGCAGGTCGGTCAGGCAACCCAGCCGTTCGGTTCGCTCGACGAGGGCGTCCGAGTGCTGGTGATCTGCGGCCGCGACGAGACCGATCCGACGGCGCCGAGCTATGACACGGTCTACAACCAGAAAATGGAGGAGCGCGTCACCCTGCGCTCCAATCGCTATTTGCGCGACCTGCGGCGCGATGCGGTGATCGAATTCCGCTAGAGCCAGAATTCCGATAGACGCGGCAATCGTGGCGTCCGTCCCCTCAGAACCGATCGCGATCTCTCTCGGAGATCCGGCAGGAATCGGCCCCGAGGTCCTCGCGAAATGCTGGGATAATCGCGGGACGTTCGGCCTGCCGCCGTTTGTCGCGATCGGCGATCCCCGCTCGATCGCGGCGGTCTGGGACGGCCCGATCGAAATCATCGACGATCCGCGCGAAGCCGATTCCTCGTTCGACATCGGCCTGCCGTTGATTCAACTGATGTCGGCGGAAGAAGACACGCCTGGTCATCCGAGCATTGCCGGGGCGCATTGCTCGCTCGACGCACTCGAACTCGCGGTCGGCCTGGCGCGGTCCGGCTCGGCCGCGGCGGTGGTCACCGGCCCGGTCGCCAAGGAGCAGTTGTATGCGATCGGCTTCGCCCATCCCGGCCAGACCGAATTCGTCGCCGAACGCTGCGGTGTGTCGTCGGCCAATGTCGCGATGATGCTCGCCGGCCCGACCCTGCGGACGATTCCCGCCACGACCCACCTCCCGCTCATCGACGTCGTCGCGCAGCTGACCAGCGCCCTGATCGAATCGCGCGGCCGAGCCGTGCTTCGCGGGCTTCAGCGTAATTTCGGCATCACCGATCCGCGCCTCGCGGTGGCCGGCCTCAACCCCCACTCGGGCGAAGGTGGGACCCTGGGCCGCGAGGAAATTGAGATCATCGAACCGGCGATTGCCGCGCTCACCGCGGAGGGCTGGCGGGTGACGGGTCCCCACCCGGCAGACACCTTGTTCCATGCCTCGGCGCGCGCGAATTACGATGCCGCTTTGTGTATGTACCACGACCAAGCTTTGATCCCGGTCAAGGCAATCCATTTCGAGGACGCGGTCAACGTGACGCTCGGCCTGCCGATTGTCCGCACCGCGCCCGACCATGGCACCGCGTTCGACATCGCCGGGCAGGACAAGGCCGATCCGCGCCCGATGGCAGCGGCGATCCGTATGGCGGCCGAATGCGCGATCCACCGCGCCGCCGCCACGTGAACGGAGAGCCGGAGCCGCTCCGCGACGTCATCGCCCGCCACGGGCTCAGCGCGAGCAAGGCGCTCGGCCAGAATTTCATCCTCGACCGCCAATTGCTCGCGCGGATCGCGGCGATCCCGGGACCGCTCGACGGCGCGACGGTCTATGAAGTCGGTCCCGGCCCGGGCGGATTGACGCGGGCGTTGCTCGACACAGGAGCAAAGGTTGTCGCGGTCGAGCGCGACCGGCGCTGCATCGCCGCGCTGGCCGAGCTAGAAGCGGAATTTGGCGACCGGCTGCGGGTGATCGAAGGCGATGCGCTCAAACTGGACGAACGCGCCGAGGTTGGCGACGGCGCGCACGTTGTCGCCAACTTGCCGTACAATATCGGCACCGCGCTGCTGCTGCGCTGGCTTGCAGCGGATCCGTGGCCGCCGTGGTGGCGGTCGCTGACCCTGATGTTCCAGAAAGAAGTCGCCGACCGCATCGTCGCCGCGCCGAACAGCGAAGCCTACGGGCGCCTGTCGGTCGCGGCGCAATGGCGCGCCCGGCCGCGGATCGCGCTGACCGTCAACCGCTCGGCTTTCGTCCCGCCGCCCAAAGTCACATCGGCAGTCGTGCATATCCTGCCTGCCGAGGCACCGGCCGGTGTCAATTCAAAGGTCATGGAGCAGGTGACCGAAGCGGCGTTCGGCCAGCGCCGCAAAATGCTCCGGTCGAGCCTCAAGCGAATGCCGAATGCGCTCGCCGCACTCGATAGTCTGGGAATCAATTCTGAGCGACGTGCCGAAACGCTCACCATCGACGAATTCGTGAACCTAGCGAAAGCCCTGACTTAATTCGACTTGGGCGTCGCCGGTGCCTTGGCCGATGCGACCGACGGTCCGCGGGTGATGGCGGCGGACAGTTGCGCCAGTTGCGGGCAACCCTTGGTGCAGATCGTCTGCAGCTTCTGCAAATTGGCCTGCGCCCGCGCGAGCGCGCCGAGCTCGACCATCGCTTCGCCCTGGACGGCGATCGCGTCGGGATCGTTGGGTTCGAGCAGCAGCGCCTTGTTGGACATGCGAATCGCCTTGCCGAACAGCCCCTGCTTATCGGCGACGCGAGCGAGATCGACGAACGCCCAGCGGTTGCGCGGATCGACCGCCAGCGCGGCTTCGAATGCGTCCTCGGCCTGTTCGAGCTTGCCGGCGCCGAGCAAGGCTTCACCCTGATGCTGCAGCGCCACCGATTGCTGCGCGATCTGGTCGTCCGACTTCTGGCCTGCGACCGGCCAGGACAAGACGAGAGCAGCGAAACCTACCGCAAGTACAGGAGCAAAAAGGCGCATTCTATTCTCTCCACATTCCCGGTCGTCCTAGCATGGTCGACCAAGCCGCGCGACGAAAAACCCGTCCGTTCCGTCGTGCCCTGGCGTTAACAATCGACCGGCGCCATCCGGACGTCCCGCAACGTTCAGCGTTTCCTGGACAATCCATGATGAACGGCGGCTGAGAAAGTCCTGAATCTGCTTTGCCCCTTCGCGGGACAGCAACGAGCAAACCGCATAGACCAGCCGCCCGCCCGGCCGGACCATTCCGGCGGCGATTTCGAGCAGCCGCGCCTGTTGCGCCACCAGGCGGTCGAGCCGCTCGGGCGTGAGCCCCCAGCGACCTTCCGGATTGCGGCGCCAGGTGCCGCTACCCGAGCACGGCGCGTCAACCAGGACGACATCAGCCGCGCCGACCCAATCGGACAGATTGGCGATTTCGTTGGGCGGATTGAGCAAGCGCGTCTCGATCGTGGCACCTGCCCGTTCGGCGCGCGGCGGCAGCTTCGATAGGCGCGCACGGTTGCTATCGGTCGCCAGGAGGGCGGCGTTCGGCGCTGCAGCGGCCAGCGCCAGAGCTTTGCCGCCCGCACCTGCACACAAGTCGAGAACCCGCTCGCCCGCTACCGCCCCACATGCCAGTGCAATCAACTGGCTACCTTCGTCCTGCACCTCGAACAGACCCTGCTGGAACGCCGGCAGGTCATCGACCCGGCTGTCGGACGGCAGGCGGATGCCCCATGGGCTGATCCGCGTCACCTCGGCACCCGGAAACTCGGCCAGCAGATCGTCGCGCGAGGCCCGCGCCGCATTGACCCGAAGGTCGAGCGGCGCACGTTCGAGCAAGGCCGGCCGTTCATCCTCCCCGACCAGCGCCGACAGTTCGGGAATGAGCCATTCGGGAACTAGCGACGCCGGCGTAGCTGCTTCACCCTCGATCCACGGCTCCGGGCCGCGCGGCTGGCCGAACAGGTCGAGCAACTCGGGCTGGTCAACGGCAAGGCCGAGGATCGCCGACCGCCCGCTCGCCGGGATCACCGCCGACCGGCGGATCGTCCTGAACACCAATTCGCGCACCGCGCGGCGGTCACCCGAGCCGGCGTAGCGGCGCTGCTTGAAGTAACGCGTGACGATGGCGTCCGCCGGCGGCCCATCGTCACGCGCCGAGCCGATCACCTCGTCGACAATCTCGATCGCCGCCTGCAGCCGCGCCGCGGGGGTCATCTAGCGTGTCGGATAGTTCGGCGCCTCGCGGGTGATCGAGACGTCGTGGACGTGGCTTTCCGACAGCCCGGCATTTGTGATCCGCACGAACTTCGCGCGGGCCTGTAGCTCTTCGATGGTGTTCGATCCGGTGTAGCCCATCGCCGCTTTCACCCCGCCGACGAGTTGGTGGATGATCTCGCGCGCCGGGCCCTTGTACGGCACCTGCCCCTCGATTCCCTCGGGCACCAACTTCAGATGATCCTTAATGTCCTGCTGAAAGTAGCGATCGGCCGAGCCGCGGGCCATCGCCCCGACCGAACCCATGCCGCGGTAGGATTTGTACGACCGGCCCTGGTAAAGGAATATTTCGCCCGGCGCTTCGTCGGTCCCCGCCAACAGCGAGCCCACCATAACAGCTGACGCCCCGGCGGCGAGCGCCTTGGCGATGTCGCCGCTAGTGCGGATGCCGCCATCGGCGATCACCGGCACGCCGGCCTTCGAGGCGACCCGCGCCGCGTCGATGATCGCGGTCAGTTGCGGCACCCCGACTCCAGCGATGATCCGCGTGGTGCAGATCGAGCCCGGACCGATGCCGACCTTGATCGCGTCGGCGCCGGCATCGACCAGCGCCCGGGCGGCGTCGGCAGTCGCGACATTGCCGGCGATCACCTGGGCCGAGTTCGACAGCGTCTTCACCCGCTCGACGGCGCGCGCGACGTCGGTGTTGTGACCGTGCGCGGTGTCGATGACGATGCAGTCGCAACCCGCGTCGATCAGCGCCTGCGAGCGCTCGAACCCGGAATCGCCGACGGTCGTCGCCGCCGCGACCCGCAGACGGCCTTCGGCATCCTTGGTCGCGAGCGGCGCCGCGACCGATTTTTCGATATCCTTGACGGTGATCAGCCCGACGCAATGCTGGTCATTGTCGACCACCAGCAATTTCTCGATCCGGCGTTGGTGGAGGATTCGCCGCGCCTCGTCCTCGCTGGTACCGATCGCCACGGTCGCTAGATTGTCGTGGGTCATCAACTCGCTGACCTTCTGC
>Ga0068864_100000076_pt1 | contig 107865 bp, 89 predicted proteins | sample KBSSwiS72_FD_66586 | JGI IMG/M metagenome (GOLD analysis project Ga0068864, IMG submission 66586) | Switchgrass rhizosphere microbial communities from Kellogg Biological Station, Michigan, USA - KBS Switchgrass S7-2 | ecosystem: Host-associated > Plants > Roots > Rhizosphere > Soil ...
CCCGCCGAACCGCCCATGATCATGCGCGACACCGTATTTACCCTGTCCGAAGGCTTCGACGAAGACGCGATCCGACGCTCGGTGGAAGACATGGTGGCCAAGGTACAGAAATACGTCCCCGGCTATCGCCTCAAGCAGGAAGTGCAATTCGAACGCTTTGGCGACAACAGCAAGCTGAAGATTCCGGGCATGGGCGAATTCACCGGCCTCAAGACGATGATCATGCTCGAAGTAGAGGGTGCAGGCGACTACCTGCCCTCCTATTCAGGCAATCTCGACATCATGACCGCCGCCGCCAAGGCGACCGGCGAACTGCTCGCCGCGCGTCGCATGTCTGTCGCTGCCGCCTGAGCCAAGAGGAAAATGAAGATGGCCGAGTTCAACGTCGAAGCGGGCGACAAGCTCTATATCCAGGATGTTACGCTGCGTGATGGCATGCATGCCATCCGTCATATGTACGGTCTCAACCATGTCGCAGCGATCGCCAAGGCGCTCGACGATGCCGGCGTGGACGCGATCGAAGTTGCGCATGGCGACGGCCTGTCGGGCACGAGCTTCAATTATGGTTTCGGCGCGCATACCGACTGGGAATGGCTGGAAGCCGTCGCTTCGGTGCTCAAGCGCAGCGTCCTGACCACGCTTATCCTGCCAGGCCTTGGCACGGTCGAGGAACTGCGCCGCGCCTATGGTCTGGGTGTACGTTCGGTGCGCGTGGCGACGCATTGCACCGAAGCCGATGTCTCAAGGCAGCATATCGGCATCGCGCGCGATCTCGGCATGGACGTGTCCGGTTTTCTGATGATGAGCCACATGATCGAGCCGGAGCTGCTCGCCAAGCAGGCATTGCTGATGGAAAGCTATGGCGCGCATTGCGTCTATGTGACGGATAGCGGCGGCGCGCTCGACATGGATGGCGTGAAGGCACGGTTCGAGGCCTATGACCGGGTCCTCAAGCCCGAAACCCAGCGCGGCATGCACGCGCATCACAATCTGTCCTTGGGTGTGGCCAATTCGATTGTTGCGGCGCAGCAGGGCGCGGTGCGTATCGACGCCAGCCTGGCCGGGATGGGCGCGGGCGCGGGCAATGCACCACTGGAAGTGTTCATCGCCGCCGCCGACCGCAAGGGTTGGAACCACGGCTGCGACGTGATGGCGCTGATGGATGCGGCCGAGGATCTGGTCCGTCCGCTGCAAGACCGCCCGGTGCGGGTCGATCGCGAGACACTCGCGCTCGGTTATGCCGGGGTATATTCCAGCTTTCTGCGTCACGCCGAAAAAGCGGCGGAAACCTACGGCCTCGACACCCGCGAAATCCTTGTCGAACTGGGCCGCCGGAAGATGGTTGGTGGGCAGGAAGACATGATCGTCGACGTCGCGCTCGACATACTGAAGGCTCGCAACGCCTGAACCGCGGCGCTGACCGGTCCGACCGATGATCGGGCGGCGGCCATGGAGAGATGGGATGACCGAGATTTCGCTGCACAAACCTTATCCCATACGCGAAGTACCGCAGTGGGATTTTGAAACAGACGTGGCAATCATCGGTTTTGGTGCAGCCGGGGCCTGCGCCGCGATCGAGGCAGCGGAAGCCGGCGCAAATGTGCTGCTGTTCGAACGCAATTCGGGTAGCGGCGGCGCCTCCGCATTGTCCGGGGGCGAAATCTACATCGGCGGCAGCGGCGGGACCGATGCCCAGCGCGCTGCCGGTTTTACAGATGCGACCGAAGATTTTGCCACCTATCTCAAGATGGCAGGCGGTCCTTGCGCCGATGAGGCCAAGTGCGATCTATACGCGGCGCAAGCGCTGAGCCACTTTGCGTGGCTGAAGGCGCAGGGCGTGCCCTATCGCGGTAACTACCTGCCGGGCAAGCATATCGAGCCGACAGACGATTCCACCCTGATCTGGTCGGGCAGCGAACAGGCCGCACCGTTCTGCAATGCCGCGAAACCGGCGCCGCGCGGCCATGTGATCCAGCATTTGGGATGGGGCGGCGGGCGCCCGCTCGTTGACATCCTGGAGCAGCGCGCCCGAGACGCCGGGGTCAAGGTGATTGTCGACGCCCGGGCCGTGGCGCTAATCACCGATGGCGACACGGTACGCGGCGTGATCGTGCGCATCGACAACACCAACCATTTTGTGAGGGCGGACCGAGGCGTCGTGCTGGCCACGGGTGGCTTTGTGATGAACGAGGACATGCGCCGCCGCTATTGCCCGGACACCTTCCGCATCAATTCGCCGATCGGCGACAAGGACGATGGCACGGGCATCGAACTGGGCGTCGGTGCCGGCGGCGACGCCATCCACATGGAACAGTTCTTCACGACCTGCCCGTGGACCATGCCGGAAAGCCACGCCTATGGCGTGTTCGTCAACGTGGCGGGGCAGCGTTTCATCAACGAAGATTGCTATCATGGCCGGGTGAGCCGCTGCGCCATCGATCAGCCGGGCGGCAAGGTCTATCTGCTGCTCGATAACACCCATTTCGTGCAGCCGCTCGAGATGGCCGGAATCGGTATCGCCGGTACCGGCGATACCTGGGAAGAAGTCGAGGCGGAACTGGGAATGGCCCGCGGCACGTTGTCCGCGACGATGGCATTTTACAACGCCCACGCGCGGGAAGGCAGCGATCCGCTGTTCGACAAGCGCCCGCCAATCCTTACGCCGCTGGATCATGGGCCATTCATCGCGCTCGAACTCAATTTCGAAACGTCATACTTTTCGTTCTTCACGCTGGGCGGCCTCCGGACCACGATCGATGGCGAAGTCATCAGCCATGGCGGAACGCCGGTGCCGGGCCTGTTCGCAGCGGGCCGCTGCACCTCCGGCCTCCCGGCCTGGGGCCATGGCTACAGTTCGGGGATGAGCCTGGCGGACTGCACGTTCTTCGGCCGGCAAGCCGGGCGCAAGGCCGCTTCTGCTCATGCCTGATCGATCACACCGCGAAATGAGGACCAACGCCATGTTGCTGGACTGGATGAGATCCGCCCCCTCCCTCGCCGATGACCCGGCGTCTGGGTTCGATCCCGACGCTGTCACTGTCAGCGAAACGGTAGAAATCGCCGCCCCCGCGCGGGTGGTGTACGACGTTCTGTGCGACCTGCCGCGCTACGGTGAATGGAACCCGTTCTGCATCCGTGCGGAGGGCACGATCGAGATCGGCTCGCCGGTGCACATGACGCTCATGAACTATGCCGTGCCCGGCACGCTGTTTCCCAACTGCGAATATATTTGCGGACTAGACCCGGAGCGCCTGATCTCGTGGGAATTGCCCAACGATCCGGCCTGGCCCTACCCCGCCCGTCGCGATCAGGTCATCGAAGCGATCGGCCCCCAGGCCTGCCGTTATTTCTCGACCGACGCGTTCCTCGGCACGAACGGCATTCACGTCTTCCGCTTTGCCGGGCCATGGGTGAAGCGCGCGTTCGACGATTCAGCCCGAGCACTCAAAGGCCGGGCGGAAGCCCTGTACGCAAAGGGAGCATGACGAGATGGCCTATACCCTCCAGCAACTGTCCGATATGGAAGACATCCGCACGGTCAAGCACCGCTATTTTCGCGGCATCGACACGGCCGACATGGCGCTGCTCGAAACGCTGTTCACCGACGAAATTGGCGTACTCTACAAGGGCGGTACCTATCGCGTGGAGCTCTCGGGCAAGGCCCAGATGCTCGAATTTCTCGCCAATTCATTCCACTCTGGCGCGCTGGCGATGCACCACGGCCATATGCCCGAAATTCGGTTGACCGGGGACAACAGCGCCGAAGGCATCTGGTATCTCGAAGACATTTTCATCAATCTGGAAACGAGCACGCACACGTCCGGCACCGCGATCTATCGCGATCGCTACCAGCGCGAGGGCGCCACGTGGAAGATCGCTTATACCGAATATGATCGTGTGGTGGAAATGACTACCCCGATCAGTCCGAATACACAGTTCACCGCGCACCATCTTGCTCGCGTCGGACGAAAGCCGGAAGCCCGCACCGACATCAGCCACCTCATCAGTTGGGGATGAAGCGAACTGATCCCCTTTCCTGGAGAATTGAAACATGCTTTCCAAAGTGACGCTCAACGGTACTGATCTCTCGGTCAGCCAACTATGCTATGGCACCAACATGCTCGGCTGGATGCTGGATCAAGGCAAATCGAACGCCATCCTTGACCGCTTTGCCGATCTTGGCGGCAATTTCATCGATACCGCGCGGTCCTATGGTGACTGGATGCCCGACGCACCAGTCGGCGCCAGCGAGCGCGCCATCGGCGCCTGGCTGAAGACGCGCAACCGCGCCGATGTCGTCATCGCGACCAAGGGCGGCTTCTTCGACATGCGTGTCGGCGACTATCGCAACCGCTGCACGCCCGAAGACGTGGCGCAGGATCTGTCGCAAAGCCTCGACCATCTCGGCATCGACACCATCGACCTCTATTTCCTGCACATGGACAACGCAGAGGCGCCAGTCGAAGTGATGATCGATGCGATGATTGGTCATCAGGAAGCAGGTCGCATTCGCCATTTCGCCGCATCGAACTGGGCGGCGGACCGGATCAAGGCGGCCAACCACTATGCCGCATCCATCGGCAAGCCGGGCTTCGTCGCTTCGGAAACCTTTTGGGGCCTCGCTGTACCCGATGTCGCCGCCTCAGCAGCTCAAGGGTACCAGCATTATTATGAGGGAGAATATGAAGCGCTGCACGCTTCGGGCCTTCCGATCATCGCCTATGCGGCACAAAGCGGCGGCTATTTCTCCAAGCTGGCCAAGGGCGACGTCAACGAACAGCTCGCTGCCCGCTATGGCAACCCGGTCAACGAAAAGCGTTTTGCCGCAGCGCAGGCGCTGGCCGCAAAGCACGGCGTGTCGATCAACGAAATCGTGCTCGCCTATCTGCTGTGCCAGCCCAATCAGACCATTCCGATCTTCGGCGGATCCAGCGTCGAACAAGTGGAAGACAGCGTAAAGGCGGTCGCGCTCAAGTTGACAGCCGACGAGCTGACCCAGCTTCGCGCCGATTGATCACGCCCCTCTTTCACGCGAGGGCGACCGCGGAGCAAGTGTTTCGCCGTCGCCCTCTCATCCCTTGTGCATTGTCAACCGATCGCCCGACGCACCCCATCCACCGCACACCGCACGCGCTCGGCCCGGGGCACGCCCAATACCAGGGCATGGTTGCGCGGGATTTCCACGCTGAGCGGGCAACCTTGCGGCAGGGTGCGGACGAAAGCGGCCAGATCGAAGGCGCCCTCGCCTGCCAGCAGGCGTTCAGATGAAGCTTCCAAATCCAGATCGTCGGGTGCCGTGGCCGGGCCGTCCGCCAGCTGACCATAGAGGATGTATTCGGTCGGCGCAGCGGCCAGTTCTGCCATGCCTTCCCCGCTCCGCATCAGGTGGAGCAGGTCGACATTCACACCGACCGTGCCCGGCCTACCGATCGTCCGAACCAAGGCGAGCGCGGCGGACAGCGAGCTGATTTGCGATGGGGGATAGAACTCCACGCCCACCTTGTGACCAAAGGTGGCCGCCAGATCGCAAAAGGCACCGAAGGTATCGACGCGGCGCACCGGATCGCGATCATAGTCCAGCACATTGAGCAGCAGCGCGCCCAGATCGGCCGCGCATTCCATCGCCCGGCAGAAATCCTCCACGTTGGTACGGCCTGCCAGCGTGAACGGATAGGCGACATCGAGCGACACGCCCAGATCATCCATCCGCCGCCGCAGGTCGCGGCGCGCGGCAAGATCGCCGTAGATGTCGAATTTCGGCATCAGCGGCAACACGTCTATCGGTTCCATGAACAGGCAGATGCCGTCACAGCCGGCTTCGCGGGCGGCGTTCGCAAGCATGACAGGGTCAGTGTCAATGGCGGTGATATGGTCGAGGGCAAGGCGGCGCATGGTCCCTGTCGCCTAGCCCATCGGGCCGAGCAGCGCCAAGTGCCGCTTGCGCAAATTCGCACCATGGCCGTGCCCATGAGCATCTATGCGTCGAATTGTCATAAACATCCTTGCGCAAGACGCCCACATCATGTTGTAAGTGTTCACTCACTCTATTGTCGAGTGCTCGCTCTGTTGATATTGTGAGCTGGAACAGAACAACGCGCCTGCTGCGAAGCTGCGCCACGCGAGAGGAACACCGAAATGGCCACGATAGCCCTCGACAAGCAGGCAACGACCCTTGCACCTGCCAGGCTGAGCATGGGGCACCTTGCTCTCCATTATGGCGCGGCCGAAGAAGGCCCGGTTGCCGCGCGCTTGCTCAAGGAGCTCGGTCTTTCCGAAACGCAGGTGCTGCCGCTTCCCAATGGCAATTTCTATCGCTTCGTCGTCAATCCGGGCCACTTTTCACGCGGGGACGGAATCGTCTATCTCTCCGCCCTGGCCGAACCGCAGGCGAAACTGATCGCCGCTATCCACGCGGCCCTGCGTGTCGGCACCGATAACGAGCACGACGCGGTCAAAGGGTATCGCGCAATGATGGCCAGCGATTACGAGGCCAGCTTCCATTTCGGGTTCCTGGTCGATTCGCTGGATGACCTCGAAGCAATCGTGCTGCGCCTGCGCGACCTGAACGAAAACGACCCGGAAATGAAGGGCCGCTTGAATGTGGGCATGAATCGCGCCCGCCGGGGCAATGCTGAAGTCGATGCGCGGCTTGATGCGTCACCCGTGTTCGGAGAATGCACCCGCTACGCCTATGGCAGCAACGGGGTCCAGATATTCGTTGAAACCGACTTGGTACGGGCAGGACAACTGGGTCAGAACATGTATTTCGAACTCGACTATGTGTTCCCCGGCGCAGACAGTCACATCCTGTCGGTGGTGGAACTTTAATGGCCGTGTGACGGCAGGCGCGACTTCGGCCTGCCGCACCAGCCACGCTAGAGCTTGACCACGCGGCATTGGGGGACGGGGTGACTCTTCGCCCCGATCCAGCGCCACAGCCCTGTGCCGGAGCGATGCCCGGCAAGGTCGATCCAGTTGCCGAAACCGGGATCGGCATCGGCGCAAACCACCACCACGCTCCCGTCGGCCGCGCAGGTCGCATGGCTGTTGTTGATCCACACCTTCTGGTGCACGTGATCGAGCGATTCCATCCACCAGTTGTCGATCTGGAAGTTCCACATACGGCAATCGGGTACGGGGGTCTCGATGACCAGCGCTTCTCCCGGTTGCAGGTCGAAATAGAGATGGCCGTACCAGATATTAGGATCGCCGCCGGCCCGATACCAGATCGACTGGTCCGCCTCGTAGATGCGGTTGGGCTGGCCCTTGAACCATTCGGACCAGTTGGCAAACGTGCCCGACGTGCCCCGCACCCATTGCGCAGCCCCCAGCAATTGCTTCTCGATCACCTCCGGGGTCAGCAACGGCGGCACCGCAGGTCCAGCGCCGACGCGTTCGATCTTCACGTCGGCGGCAACCTGGAGATGCTTGTCGTCAAAAGTCTGCCGCACGATTAGCAGCGAGGTATCATCGGCCATCGGCAGCCAGTTACCTGGCTTCCGTTCGCGGCTGACGATGATTTCAAAGGTGCCGTCGGGGCCGAATTCCATATCCTCAAATTCGAGTTCACCCGTCGAAACCATGGTCCCATCGATCGCATAGCGATTAGCCTTGCTGCCGATCGACAGATAGGGGACGGTGTTCCGCTTCCCCGTGATACGATATTCGCGGGTCGGGTTGACGACGCATTGCTGGTAGAGGTTATCCGGATTATCCGCGCCGATCTTGATCTTGTCATCGGTGAGCAGGAAAAGACGAGGAAAATCGGGATCGGCGCTGTCGACCAGCATGTTGAGCGCGGTGCGGGTCAATCGGCTGAGATAGCGCAGCCCTTCGGCCTGATCGAGCGAATTGGTCGGCGCTTCGGGCCGTGCCAGGACATCACCGCATTCGGCCAGCGCCGCGCAGAATTGCCGCCACACGTGATCGAGATGTGCGGATCCCTCACTCATTACTGACTTCCTTTCAATGGCTTGATATATCTACGGAGCGGTCATGAACGATTTGACAGACCTCGACAGGCGCTTGTCGGCGATTGAGGATCGAGAGGCCATACGCGAGCTTATCGCCCGTTATGGTCCGCTGGCCGATAGCGGCCAGGCCGAGGACCTGGCGACGTTGTGGGCGCCCGACGGCGTGTATGAGGTCGTCGGATACGCCAGCGCGACCGGCCATGCCGAAATTGCCGCGCTGATCGAAGGCCCGGTACACCAGGAATTGATGACGGCGGGATGTGCCCATGCGCTGGGACCCGTGGCTATTGATCTCGACGGCGACCGGGCCATCGCCCGAGGGCACTCCGTGGTGTTCAGGTGCCGTTGCCCTTCGTCGTCGGACATGGTCCCCGAATTCGAGGTTCATCGCGTGTCCGCGAACCGCTGGGTGCTGGACCGCACGGCAAGAGGATGGCGTGTGGTTCATCGCACCAATGCTCTGCTGGATGGCACAGAAGCGGCCCGCATCTTGCTGCTGCCCTATCCGGCCAACTGACCGCCATCGACGGTGAATAGCGCGCCAGTGATCTTGCGCGCCCTATCGCTGCCGAGGAATGCAAACAACTCGGCAATGTCCTCTGGCGCGCAAGCGCCGTCGAGAAGCTTGGGTGCATTCCGCATGACGAGCGCCCAATCGACGCCCTCGGGCGGTGCCGTGTCGCGCGTCATCGGCGTGTCGACATGGCCAGGGCAGATCGCGTTCACCCGCACGCCGCGTGAGGCAAATTCGATCGCCAGCCCCTTGGTGATGGCAGCCACGCCGTGCTTCGATGCGGAATAGGCGATAGTATAGGCTATGCCTTGCAAGGCCGCGGTAGAAGCGGTGTTGACGATATTGCCCTTGGTCTTGACCAGATATGGCAGCGCCGCCTGGCACAGGGCGAACACGCTACTGGTGTTGATCTTCAGCAAGAGCTCGAAATCTTCGAGCGGAAAATCTTCCGAGCGCCCCCATTTGAGCATGCCGGCGATATTGCACAGCACGTCGAGCCCGTCCTTTGCCGCAACATCCACCAGTTTGCGGCACGAATCGAAATCTGCTGCATCGAACGGCTGCAGGATCGGTGCACAAGCCATCATCGCGGCGGTTTCCTCCAGCCCAGCGACATTCCGGTCGCCGATGGTGACCTGGGCACCCTCTGCCGCAAAGCGAATGGCGGTGGCACGGCCGATACCCGATGCCGCCCCGGTAATCAGGACCCTCTTGCCTTCCAACAGCATCACCTTCTCCCATTATCTTGTAGCCTTGCGCCTCCCATCACCCAGGGAAAGGGACCAGGTTTAAGGTCGGAACTTCACGCCGCCTGCGGCGATCGGAAGCCCTTTCACGATGCGCTCCTCGCTCCGCAGCGAAAGCATAATGCGCACCAAAATTCGAGAACATAGATACGTTTCGTTGACACGAATGACAAGGCTTGGCCAAATGTGAAAATCGATCATTTTTTTTCTACGCAAATTGCCATCCGCCGGCGTGCGGTCGATAAGTTGATCGGATCGATGCGAAACGTCCGACTGCGCGACATTCCCCGCCGACGCCTTGCCGCACTGCGGCTGATGGGGCTGGAAGTGGGTGGCCAGAGAGGATCCGGAGGGATGGCAGGAAAAGATGACCAAGCTTGAATTTGATGTCGTCATCATCGGCGGCGGCGTCGGCGGGTGCATCCTTGCCAACCGACTGTCGGCCGATCCGGCACGACGCGTGCTGCTGCTCGAAGCGGGTGGCAAGGATAGCAGCCCACTGATCGCGGCGCCCGGCGGCCTGTTGCCGATCATGATGTCGGGTAGCCACGCCTGGAAGTACATGTCCGCGCCGCAAGTGAATCTGAACAATCGCGTGCTCTATCTCCCGCGTGGCAAGGTGCTTGGTGGTGGCTCGTCTATCAATGGCATGGTCTATGACCGGGGCTTCCATTCGGATTATGATCGCTGGGCACAGGCCGGTAACCGCGGTTGGTCGTTTGCCGAGGTGCTTCCTTATTTCAAACGGCTGGAAAACTATTTGCCTTCGACCGACAGCTGGCATGGCAAAGGTGGGCCTATTCAGGTTACGCGCGCCGGGCAGGACCACCCATTTGCCCGCGCGTTCATGGCGGCCGGGCAACAGGCTGGCTATCCCTATTGCGCCGATCTCAACGGGGAAACGCGCGAGGGCTTTGGCGCGGTCGATCTGACCGTCGGCAAAGGCCGTCGTTCCAGCGCCTCTTCAGCCTATCTCCGCCCCGCGTTGCAACGTCCGAACCTGACCTTGCTGACCGGCGCGCTTACCCGCCAGGTGCTGTTTGCGGAAAAGCGCGCGACGGGCGTGGCCTTTCATCATGAAGGAACGGACAAGGTGGCGTGGGCGAGCCAGGAAGTGATCCTCTGCGCGGGGGCGATCAATACCCCGCACTTGCTGTTGCTGTCCGGGATTGGCCCCGCCGCTCACCTCGCCCAGCACGGGATAGCGGTGGTTGCAGATCTGCCCGGCGTGGGCCGAAATCTGCAGGACCATCTTGCCGCCCACGTCAAATTTCGTTCGACCAAACCCTATTCGATGCTGCGCTATGTCAATCCCCTTCGCGGGGCGGTTGCGATGGCGCAATATCTGTTCACCCGGACCGGACCATTGGCCGATCCGGGCATGTCCGTCGCCTGTTTCGTCAAGTCCAACGCCGCGCTGGACGAACCGGATATCAAGATGTTGCTGGTATCGGCGCTGCTTGGCAACAATGGCCGCACACTCGTCCCGATGCATGGCTATTATGCCCACATCAACGTTGCCCGTCCTGAATCCACAGGTTCGGTCTCGCTATCCAGTGCCGATCCGGACACGCCGCCAGTGATCGACCAGAACTACAACGGTACGGAGAACGACCGTCGCGTGATGCGCGAGGGTGTGAAGATCGCGCGCCAGATATTCAACCAGGTCGCTTTCGACGACATGCGCGGCGACGAGATCGCTCCCGGCCCGGTGGTCCGCAGCGATGAGGAAATCGATGACTATATCCGCGCGACCGCGGAGGCGGACTATCACTCGGTCGGAACGGCGCGCATGGGAACCGATCCCATGGCGGTCGTGGATGCCCAGTTGCGCGTCCACCAGGTCGAAGCACTGCGCATCGTCGATGCCTCGGTGATGCCGCATCTGCCCGGCGGCAACACCGCGATCCCCGTCGCGATGATCGCGGAAAAGGCTGCCGACATGACCCTCGGGATCATGCCACCTCCCGCCGAGCATGTTCCCGGAGAACGACCATGAAAGTCCAGGCGATGGTGTGCCATGCGCCGGGCACGCCGCTCGTGCGCGAAATACTTGATCTGGAACTGCCCCGCGCCGACGAAGTGCTGGTCGAAATCATGGCCAGCGGCCTTTGCCATACCGATCTCAGCCAGCTGGAAGGCAAGTCGGCTCCCTATCCCTTTCCCATCGTCGTCGGCCACGAGGGCGCAGGAATCGTACGCGACCTGGGCAGCGCGGTAACCACGGTTCGCGTGGGCGATCATGTCGTACCGGTAGCGATCGGGGAATGCGGTGCATGCGCCAACTGCCTGTCGGACAGGACCAATCTGTGCGAGATATTCCTTGCCGAGATCGCGGCTCCACAGAGCCGGTTCTCCTTGAATGGCGCGCCGGTCTTTTCCTATTCGGGGGTCGGTTCGCTGGCACAATTCGTCGTGATGAACGAGCGTAATATCGCCCCCATTCGCCACGACGTGCCCTTCCACCTCGCCTGCACCATCGGCTGTTCGGTCGCGACCGGCGTGGGCGCGGCGATCAACACCGCGCACGTTGGCAATGGCGCCACAGTCGCCGTTTTCGGTCTGGGCGGCATCGGACTCAACGTGGCTCAGGGCGCGCGGCTGGCAGGCGCGAGCCGGATCATCGGGATCGACATCAATCCGGCGCGGGATCATCAGGGCCGGCGCTTTGGAATGACCGACTTCATCAACCCGAAAGATGGCGATCCAGTGGCCGCTATCCGCGCGCTTACCGGTGGTGGCGTCGATTTCGCTTTCGAATGCGTCGGCAACGCGTCCTTGATGGAGCAAGCTTTTGCTTCCACCCGCATCGGATGGGGCTGCTGCGTCGTCCTCGGCGTCCCCGCCGATGGCGAGGTCATGCGACTGGTCCCGTTTGAGCTGCAGTTGGGGCGTACGATAAAGGGATCATTCATGGGCAATATAAAGGGCCGCAGCGAACTGCCCGGCCTGCTCGATCACTATATCGCCGGCCGACTCAACCTTGATGATCTGGTCAGCCATCGCTTGCCGATGGATCGGGTCAATGAAGGCTTTTCGCTGATGAAATCAGGTGAGGCGCTGCGGGCGGTTGTCAGTTTTCAGTCATAACAAGGGAAGATGACCGTGGACAGCCTGGAAAAACTGGAAGCGATCGAGGACATCCGCGCACTGAAGGCACGTTATTTCCGCGCGATGGATACCAAGGATTGGGCGGCGTACCAAGCGGTGTTCACCTCAGACCTGATCGCCGATTTCCGCGATGCGACCGGCGCCCGTGATGAACGCCAGCTCAGTCATGGCGCGACGGCCTATGTCGAGCCGCTGGCGGCTATGTTACAGGGCGTGGACACCGTTCACCACGGCCATATGTCTGAAATAACGATCGAATCCCCCGATTCCGCACACGGGATCTGGGCGATGGAGGACAAGCTATGGCCCCGCCCGGGCTCCGCCCTGCCGTTTCGCTGGTTGCACGGTTATGGCCATTATCACGAGCGCTACGTGAAGCAGGAGGATGGTTGGCGCATCGCCGAGATCCGCCTTACGCGCCTGCGCGTCGATCTCGGTTGACGGGACAGTCAACATGCTGAGGCGCGCAGGGTTGCGCCCGCTCGCTGACGGAATTGATCGTCACCCGTCCATCACTACGACGAGGAAAACGAATTCGTTCGTAGCGCCAGGCGGATATTCCGAGTGACGGAGCGGACCTTCCCGATCTTTTCGGCCAGCGTTCACGGTCGCTGCGAATGAAGGAGGCCGCCGTCGACCACGATCTCGGTCGCGGTGGTGTAGCTTGCTTCGTCAGACAGGAGGAAGCGTACGACGCGTCCAATTTCCTCCGGCGTGCCAAAGCGGCCAAGGAAGATGCGGGGGGCGTAGATTGAACGCATCGCCTCGCGCGCGTCGCCGAGAATTGGTGTGTCGATCATGCCGGGACTGAGCGCGTTGATGCGAATGCCGTCGAGCGACAGTTCGTCCGCCATCGACCGCACCAGGGACAGCACGGCACCCTTCGCCGCCGAGTAGATCGGGATCGAGCCGTTGCCAAACATTGCGTTGATCGACGAGATCGCCACGATCGCGCTGCCTGGATTTCCTTTCAGATCCTCGCGAAAGGCATGGGTCATCAACACGATCGCGCGCACGTGCAGCGCGAGCCCGGCGTCCCAGTTTTCCGGCGTTACGCCGTCAATCCCGGTTGCACCGCCGTGCCTGCCGCGTGAACGATAGCGCCCACTCTCTTCCCAGCGCTTCACGCGTCGCGAGCGCCGCCGGTATCACTGCTTGCGGATCGCGCAGATCCGTCGTCAGGCCGAAAGCGACCACGCCATGACGCGCGGTGATCGCTGCCGCCGCCGCCCTGACGCCTTCCCGCGTTGATATCCCATAGCGAAACGGGCCGTCCGACTGCGGCCAGAGCATGAGCCGTCGCCAACCCGATGCCGGACGCCGCGCCCGTGATCACGACACCGGTCGCAGGTGATGCCAACATCGGTTCGCATTCAGTCACGACAGGGCCTCGCATGCCAACATCTCGTCGAATGCCGTTTTACGAAGTCCGCATTTTTACAATTTTTAATTGCCGTACCAACCGAATGTGGAGTCCATGGTGAATTGAACAACGCACTAGCTATCAAAACAAGGGGGCGGAGAAATGCTGCTGAAGGACAAAGCCGCCATCGTGACAGGAGGTGCGCGGGGCGTCGCCAAGGGCATCGCGACCGCCTTCGCGAAGGCCGGCGGGCGCGTGCTGATCGTGGACCGCGAAGCAGAACTGGGCAAAACCACCGCAGCTGAGCTGCGCGCCTTTGGTGAGGTTCATTTCATGCCGGTCGATCTGATCAACCGCGACGCCTTGCCCGGCATCGTGGGTGAGGCACTGCGTCTGTTTGGGCGACTGGACACACTGGTCAATGCGGCACAGGCTTCGGCTCAATTGCCGCTGATCGACACGTCGATCGAGGCAATGAACATTGCCTTCGACACCGGCTTCTGGCCGACATTCTTGTTGATGAAGGCAGCCTTTCCGCACCTTGTCGAAACGCAAGGTTCCGTAATCAATTTCGGCAGTGGCGCCGGGATCCAGGGTATGATGACCCAAGGATCCTATGGCGCGGCCAAGGAAGCGATCCGCGCGCTGTCCAAGACGGCTGCGGTCGAGTGGGGCGAACATGGTGTCCGGGTCAACGTGATCTGCCCGTTCGCTCTCTCTCCGGGCGTGGAACAATGGCGTCAGCATTTCCCCGAAGCCTATGACGCGCAGATCGGCAAAGTGCCGCTGCGTCGCATCGGCGACCCTGAGAGAGATATCGGCGCGGCTGCCGTATTCCTTGCGAGCAGCGCGGCGGGCTATGTCACCGGGCAGACGCTGATGGTGGATGGCGGCCAGACGCCGACATTCTGATCGAGGCCTGCGCGCACGTTACGCTATTCTTCCGGGCCGAGATCTGGAATCCACGGCACGCCGTTGATATGGCCACCGCCATCGACAAATAGCGTGTTGCCCGTCAAGTATCGCGCGTCTTCGCCGGCCAGGAACAGCGCGACGCCGGCGATATCGGCTTCGGGATCGCCCATTCTGCCCATCGGGTTGGCGGCCTCCGCGGCGGCGGCTACTTCGGGCTGGACCTGTTCGAACCGGCGATAAGCCGCGGACTTCGCCGCTGGGCAGATGATATTGGCGCAGATGCCGTGGCGAGCCCATTCGCGCGCGGCGCTGCGCGTATATGCCCGCACGGCCTCCTTTGCGACATTGTATTCCGCAGTGCCCATATGGGCGTTCACACCGTTGAGCGATCCGAAATTGATCACTCTGCCCCACTTCTTCTCGCGCATATGGGGGAACGCCGCTTCCATCGCCCACTTGGTAGCATAGAGACACATCGCCATTGTCTGCGCGAAGCTTTCGTCGCTGCACGTCTCGATCCGCGCAGGGGCGCCACCACTAAAGGCATTGTTGACCAGAATGTCGATCGCGCCGAACCGGCCGACACAATCGGCCACCGCGCCGATCACCTGGTCCCGCCGGGTCACGTCACAATGATAGAAAGCCGCGTTCGCCCCCATCGCACGCAGTTCCTCGGCCACCACCGGCCCCCGTTCAACGTCAAAATCGACGACCAGCACCGCAGCCCCTTCGCGCGCGAAACGCCGCGCCATCCCGTGCCCGATGCCGTCGGCCGCGCCGGTAATAAGAGCGACCTTTCCCGCCAGCCTACCTTCGCTCATTATACCATCACTCCAGCATATGATCGGTCGGATCGGTTTGGTCGCTCGTTCGGGACACGGAGCACGTCTCGGGCAGAGGCTCTGCCCCGGCGTTGATCGTCGTCTCTATTGCCCCGCCTCGTGGCGCCCTCAATCGGCGTCGGGCGCGCCGGGGAAACCAGCGTAATAGACGCCGGTGGTCATGCCGCCATCGACGACGATTTCGGTGCCGTGAATGTAAGACGCATCGTCGCTCGCGAGGAACAGGCTGGCTGCGGCGATTTCCTCAGGCCCGCCGATGCGCTGCAACGGCACGCTGGCATAATTGGCATTCACCTTTTCGCGCGAGGAACCGTCGTGGTTGCTCATGATCGTATCGACGCCGCCCGGGTGAACGGAGTTCACCCGGATGCCCCTGTGGCCCAGTTCCATCGCAGCAACCTTGGTCAGGCCTCGCACACCCCATTTGCTGGAAGCATAGGCCGCGAGGCAGTTGGCGCCCTTCATTCCGTCCACAGACGAGATATTGACGATCGAGCCTCTTCCGCGCGCGATCATGCCCGGCGCGACCGCCTTGATACCCAGGAATTCGCCGACGAGGTTGACCCCCAGTACGCGCTGGTAATCGGCAAGCGTCGTTTCCAGCAAGCTCTTGAACACGATGATGCCCGCGTTGTTGACCAGCACGTCGATGCCGCCAAACGCCGCCTCAACTTCCTTGACGAGCCGGGCCCAGGCGTCCTCCTGGGTCACATCATGCTTCCAGAACCGCGCATTCTCTCCCAATTCGGCAGCCAGCGCCGCTCCTTCGATATCCAGCATATCGGCAATGGCCACCTTGGCGCCCTCGGCAACGAAAAGGCGGCTGGTGGCCGCCCCCATGCCACGCGCGCCACCGGTAATGATCGCGACTTTGCCCGCCAGTCTGTCAGCCATCGAATCGTCTCTCTCTTTGGTTCGAAATATCAAGCGGCCAGGGGCAGTGGCCGTGTCGGTGCCCGCGAAACCACGAAATACAGTATTGAAGCCGTCGCACATCCACCCACGACCGCCAGTACTACCCCGTCATAGCTTTGCGCCACGTCGTGGAGCCGTCCTGCCAATGGCGGCAGGCCGAATGTCAGCGGCAGCGTCACCATGCCGTACAAGCCGAGCGTACGCGTCACCGCCCCCTGCCCGAATTTTTCCGCAATCAGCAGGCTGACTGCGGGGAAAACCGCGGCCGCCCCCGAACCGATCAACAACGTCATCGCCGCCATCAATGAAACCGTATGCGCGGCGAACAGGACCAGCCAGCCGGCGCCCGTCGCCGCCGCGATCAGTGACAGCGCGCGTCCGGCGCCCATCCGGGCGCAAAGCAGACCAGCGCCAAATGCGCCGATCACGCTCGCTCCGCCCATCACCGACACCAGCAGCGCCGCCCGCCCTGCTTCGACGCCCCGTTCAATGCCAAAGGCGACGATATGGGCCGACGCGATCACGCCGATCGCCGACAATACGCCAGATCCCGACGCGATCGCCCAGAACATGGGGCGCCGCAGGATCGCTGAAGCGGGCACCACCGCCTTTTCCTCTCCATGAGCCAGCGCGGATCCTTCGGGCGCATCGACGATGCCCCACGCAACGGGCAGAACCATCAGGTGCAGCCCGGCAAGCGCCAGATAAAGACCGGTCAAACCATGGTCGCGGATCAGTGGCACTGCGGCCATCGGCACCAATATGATCGCAACCGGCATGTTGACGAACCCGATCGCCGGACCGGCATTGCCGCGATACCAGTTGCCGGCCAGCACAGTCGCGGGAAAGGGCCCGAAGCCTACCAGGCCCAGCCCGATCGGCAGGGCGAAGGCGAAAAGCATCATGCCGACACTCGTCGCAAAGGCGAGCATGACATAGCCGATGCCGGACACCACGATTGCGCCAAGCATCGTCGCGCGCAAGCCGATCCGCTCGATCAGGAGCGCGCTCAGCGGAGCCGCCAGGCCCATGGTCAGCACGGACAGGGCAATGCCGAAACTGGCCATCCCGCGTCCGACACCAAAGTGGCTCTGCAACGGAAGCATGGCCACACCAAAGGAACCGAACGCGGCACCGATGGCCACGTTCTGGCACAAGAAGGCCCTTATCGCCATGGACCGTCGCCGCGGATCGGTCATGACGCTGAAACTCCGGCTTCTGGAACCGGTGGCATCGGAGGCACATTATGGTTCCACGCCATCTCCTCGTACCGTTCGGCGATGCGCCAGCCACTTTCGGTTCGCACCAGTCGGTCCCGATACCACAGCCCGATGAAGAACACCTGGTCCGGGCCGCTTTCAGGGCGATAGGTCATCGGGTTGAACAGGATCGTGCGGCTGGTCGCGCGATCACCATCAATAAGAATCTTGGTCGTGGCGACCATGTGCTGGAACATCGGGAATCGTTCGAGCGCGGTCGGCAACCACGCCTTGATCTGCGCAAACGAGCCTTTTGCGCCGCCTGTCTCACTATAGTCGATCTGCGCGTCAGGCGTAAAAATTGAATCAAGTGCGTCCCAATCCCGCTCGTCGATCGCGAAACTGTAGCGAGCGAAGAGATCCTGAATCTCCATACGATCGGATATTTCCTGCAAAGGCAGCAAAACGTCTCTCCCACGAAACTCCAGAATTTATGAGCGAATATAGATGCATATGCGCAATATAAGTTCTTCAATACTTACGTTTTATTATACGGATTCAGCCACTTCTGGCCATAGAAAGTGATATATCACAAAATTCAATATGGAGCGAGAAGTATAAAGTTCAGAGAAAATACTGGCAGGCCTGTAAAGCGGAAAACGATAAACTGGATTTTGTCCCGCTTTACAGTCCATTACATGCCAATTATTGGGTTATATTTCGCTCGATATTCTCATCATTCGCCCCCAAAGTGATACTTAACGCGCAAGCCATACATGCGCGGCTCGCCGTAAAGTGTGGCATGGTAGAGCAGGGCGCCGCTCTGGAACACGTCAGCGTTGCTGATCCTATAGGTATTATTAGTCAGGTTCGTACCGAACACACCAATGTCGATGTTCGTGCCGCCAACACCACGCCAGTCTAAAGAGGCATTAAGCAGACCAAACGGCGCCAGGACGGAACCGGGCTGCTGAGCAGGGAGCTGAACGGCTTCGGTGTTCTGGCTTGAAGTATGCGAGTAGTTCACAAACAGAGCCAGGGTTCCCAAATCTCCGACCGGCTGCTCGACTGACGCATGAAGGCTCCAGATATATTTTGCGGTATATTGGAAATCGAGGCACGAATCGTCCGCGATGCCCGCGCCGCCAAATATTTTGGGAATTACCAGCCCGTTGCAAGCGACGGTGGGCGTATTCACCTCATTCAAGTACGATGTATATTTTGCATCGTTGTAGCTGAAGTTGCCGCCGATCTCGACGCCCTTGAACGGACGCATCGAGCTTTCGATCTCAATACCGTTGATTCTGGCATTTGCGTTAAGCGTGCGCGCGCCGCCAGCATTGGTCCCCGGGTTGTAGTCGCCGGTGGCGCGCTGGATATCCTTGTAAACAACGTGATAGATAGACGCGTTAAAGCGGAACGGCACTGTGCCCAGCCTGAAGTCGGATTTGACGCCGACTTCATACGACGTCACCTTTTCGGGGAGGAAGGTGCGCGTATTCGAGAACACTGCATATTGATTAAATCCGCCCGCCTTATAGCCGCGGCTCACCTTGCCATAAAGCAGCAAATTTCGGTCTGCCTTATAGTCAAGACCGATCGTCCAGGTGGGCGAGCTGGTCGGCAGGTCCGCTGAGAACTGACAGTCGGCCAGCGCGGTTGCATAGGGGACTGGAAAATTGTCCGATCCGCACCGCGCCTTGGTCGGATCGACCGTATCGCGCGAATATTGCGATGCGAAACCGGAGATATTGTCCCAGGTATAGCGATAGCCACCGGTCAAGCGCAGCCCATCCAATGACGGACTGAAAGCACCGAAATCGAGCGTAGCCTGCGCATAGAGCGCCTTGGAAACGGTGCTGGTGCCATATTGGTTGACACTGGCCTCGCAGAAGCCGGTAAACGCTGCGGGACAGTAAACCACCGCGCGCGACCCTTGCACCCCGTCGGGTTTCTGCTCGTAGTAGAAACCGCCCACGGTCCAAGTGAGCTTGCCGCCCAGGGACTTGCCCTGGAGCTGCAGTTCCTCGGTGAACTGGCGCAGGTTGTCCCGCGGCAATTCCGTGGCCGCGGTCGAATTGAAGTAGTTGATCGGGAATGGGAAGGTCACCGTGCCGGCGGCCGGCAGCACGCCCGGGTCGACATCGTGCTGCTGCAGCACGCTGGCATCTCCATCGTAGCGATAGGCGACTTTCAGCTTCTGGTAGCTGATGATATTGCGCAGCGTGAGTTCGTCACTGAGGTCGATATTGGTGGTGTTCGATACGCCCCAGGTCTCGGTGCGCGAAAAGACGTCGGTCGAGAATGCAGTACCGCGCGGCCCCAAAGCAACGGCTCGCGCGGTAACGGCGCGATAGACGTCGCAAGGCACGCCGATCGGGCCCGGCGCGGCGTCCGAGCAAAAGCCGAGTCCCTTTAGCGCATCGATGTTGAAACCTCGATTGACCAGACCCGCGCCATTATTGTCCGAATTGGCATAATAGCCCATCGTATAGTTTTCGATTCCCGGAGCCGGGCGCAGCGTCAAACCAACTCGGCCCGAATACCAATGCTCGTTATCGCGGTTCTTGTTCCACACGACATCGCGGGTGAACCCGTCTCGATCGTGAAACGCGCCGACGATACGCAGCAGAACCTTGTCATCGACGATCGGAAGGTTGATTGCGCCTTCCACCACCTTGCGATCGAAGTTGCCATATTCACCCTTGATCCAACCGCCGAGACTGTTGGTCGGCTTTTTCGGCACCAGCAGTACAGCGCCACCTGTCGTGTTGCGCCCGAACAGGGTTCCCTGCGGTCCGGCGAGAACCTGCAGATTCTCGAGATCGACGAAGTTGCCGGGGCCACCCTGCTGGCTGACCGAAATGGCAGCCGGCAAGGGCACTTCGTTCAAATAGACCACCACACCCGGAGATGCCTGGAACGTCGCGCCTTGCCCGCGCAACGTGAACGACATCGAATCGCGCGAGCCTTGCCCGTTCGGGCCGACGACAAGCGAAGGGACGCTGGCCTGGAGATCCTGCTCCTTGGCAATACCCTGTTGCTCGAGCCGCTCAGGTGTGATCGCGGTAATCGCCGTCGGCACGTCCTGCCCACGCTCTGCGCGACGGTTGGCCGTAACGATGACGTCCTCTGAAGCCGCCGGGGAAGCACCGGCCTGCGGTGCGCTCTGCGCAGCAGCGAGGCCTGGCGCTAGTATTGCGCTAAACGCGACGCCGCCAAGCAGGGCCTTCGCTATCGCACTTTTGGAATTCCACTTGCTCGTCTTGCTCATCACGGTCGCTCTCCCACTATTCACATGCAGTTTGGACGCAGGCCGGACGCCGCCCGGCTGAACATGCAAAGGAATGAGTGTGCGACCTACCAGGCCCCTGCGCCCGCGCGGACACATTGGCTGATTGCAAGCAGTCTCAATCACGATCGGTTAGTCGGCTTGCGCTGACGACACCCTCTTCCCTAGCCATTCATTTTTCTTGTTATAGGAAGCCTATACATCCTACGTAAACGGAGCACAATATGATAAATGACCCACATTTTGCGTAGTCTTGTAAAACTGAAACGCAGAATGTTAGCGCAACCCCAGTTATCAGGCGATGATGGCGGGATGCGCCTCTCGTGGATCGCCCAGCATGGCTCGCCATGATGGCGGCTGCCGCCCATCGTCTTCGGCAATGCAAAATCTTTGCGCAATTTCCGCGGTGATTACGGTCTTACCATTGAGGTCCGCCAACCCCGGATCCTCGAACAACGCGTGAATCACTCGGCCGTTGAATTCCGGGGTTTCAGCATTCGCCAGGAATGCTTCATACTGCTCAGGGTGTTCTTCACGCGTACGGGCGCTGCGCTCGGTCAGCAACGGCCCCATCCACAACGCGATGGCGGAAACGCCTGTACCTCGAAAATCGACGCCCATATCCGCAGCGAACTTGTCGACCCCGGCCTTCTGTGCACCATAGGCCGCGCCGTGCATGTAGCAGACCGATCCGAACGACGAGGTGAAGACGATCAGGCCCTTACCCTGTCGCACCATGATCGGCGCGGCATGCCATGATGCGAGATAGCTTGAGCGAAGCCCTACATCCAGGATGCCGACAAGGTCAGGCGACTTTTCCCAGAACGGCCCCGGCTTGACCAGGTCGTCGTGCAGCGCCGTGGCGTTGTTGACGAGGATGTCGAGGCGTCCGCTCTCGCGCTCCACTTGCGCAAACAGCGCTTCGATTTCGTCCGCATTGGCATGGTCCACGCGCACCGCGATGCCCTCGCCCCCGGCAGCTGTCACCGCCGCCGCGGCGGAACCGATCGTGCCGGGCAAGTCGGCATCACCTTCGTTAACGGTGCGGCCCGTGACATAGACGCGAAAACCCTTTTCCCCCAGCGCGCGCGCTATGCCGCGTCCAGCGCCGCGGCTGGCGCCGGTAACCACCGCGACCTTGCGTTCGATCGTCATACGCCGAAGCCCCCCGAAACAGAGATTGACTGGCCCGTGGTGTAAGCCCCTTCATTGCTGGCGAAATAGACGCAGGCATGGCCAATTTCCGCAGCGCTGCCCCACCGCTTCAGACACAGCAGCTTCCGCGTCTCGGAAACCCAAGTCTCGTCAAGCTGGCCCTGCAGGGTAAGTTCGTGGAGTTGTCCAGCGTCGATCACCCCCACCAGCACGGAATTGGCGCGGATGTTATGCTTGCCCTCTTCCTTGGCGATGCCTTTGACCAGTTGCTCGTTTGATGCCTTGACCGCCACCGACATGCCGTCGCGCGCGGGCCACCAGTCATGCCCGGCGGATCCGAGCGTAACGAAACTGCCGCCACCTTTTTCACGCATGTGCGGGATCAAGGCCTGCGCGGCCGAAAAGAAGCCGTGCACCTCGACGTCGAACGCGTGGCGCCATTCCGCCATCGGCGTTTCGGCAAGATAGCGCTGGTTGACCAGCGGCCCGGCAGCCCAGACGGCGCAATGTACCCGGCCATGTTCGGCAATCGCGGCTGCAACAACGGCCTGCACTTGCGACGGATCCGTTACGTCGCCGGCGTGGATGCTGGCCTTGCGACCGTGGGCGCGCGCATGATCGGCCACCGCCTCCGCCACGTCGCGCTTGCTGCGATAAGCCACCGCGATATCGCTTCCCTGTTCCGCGAACGTGTGCGCGACTCCCCGTCCGATTCCGCCGCTACCGCCAAAGATCAGCGTGCACCCCGCTTCGAATGTCGCCATATCCTGCCCTTCTCGATCATTGCGCCAGAACGCCCCGGTGACTCCACGCGAGAGACACGGCTGCCCGGCCGAACCTGCCGGATCCACGCTATCTTAGGCGGCCCGCGAACCCGGTCGCTTGTCCAGCGTGACGGTAAGTCCGTTGACGCGGCTTTGGATGCCGGGAGCTTTGTCACGCGGGTTGTAGAACTGGCGATACCAGGTCCGGACCTTGCCGTAGGGGCCGTCATTGGGGATCGCCAGCGGGTTGATGCAGGCGCGCTTGTTCGCCCAGATTTCCACGTCCTGCGCAAACGCCAGGCGACTGCCCTCCTGATAGGCCAACGCCAGCGCGCGATCCTCGTCGGTGGTTTCACGCGACCCATCATGCACCTTGACCATCAGCGCGTGCCACGAACGGGTCACACCGTCTTCGACGGGCGTGTTCGAGATCATGATGAAGCTGTCGAAGGCACCCGCCATCTCAGACTGCAGGAAGCCCGGACCTTCATACCATGTATCCAGAACCAGTTGGTCGCCCTCGGCGGCGGTCAATGTGCGATGGCCCGCGCTGTAATATTGATGCAGCGCCGCGCCCATGAACTCGTTGGCGAAATACTGCCAATCCTTGGCACCGTGGATCGGGATGAAGTGGCCGAAATCGGCCATGTTATCGATAATCTCGATTCCGTGGGTGTTGAGGTCTCCCATATAGTCGATCTTCCACTCGACCCAGCCCGGCTCGCCATAATGACCGCCAAAATTGGCCAGCTCGACGTCAGGCTCCAACCCTTCCTCATCGTGCCACATCCACAGGATACCGGCGCGCTCAATTACGGGGTAGGTGCGCAATCTGGCGGCCTTCGGGATGAAATCGGAATAAGGGATGTGATTGCACGCTCCGTCCGAGCCAAATCGCCAGCCGTGGAACGGACAGCGGATCGCTTCACCTTCGACATGTTCACCATCGCGCACGATGTACGACGTGCTGTTCTTGGCGAGGTGCGCGCCCATGTGCGGACAATAGGCGTCGACGACATAGGGCGTGCCGCTTTCGCCGCGGTAGAGTACCAGATCCTTGCCGAAATAACGGATCGCGGCAGGCGCGCGGGTGGCTTCGCTTGCCGCGCCGATCATGAACCAGCCACGGGGAAAGGTAAATTCGCCGAGCGCATAATCACTGGAGGTTGCCATCGTCATCAACTCCTCACGTAACGCCGCTTCGCCATCGACGAGCAGCGCAATCACGAACCACTTAACGATTTTATGCGCAATTTGCGAAGATTCTTGCGCTGCACATTACTTGTGCAATTATGCACTCCCATGGAATGGAGCGACCTGCAGGTGTTTTTGGCGGCCGTGCGCGCCGGCTCGTACACTGCCGCCGGGCGCCATTTGAAGATCAACCGAACCACGGTCGGACGTCGGATTGACGCACTAGAGACAGCGCTCGGCATGTCCCTCTTCGACGAATCCCCACTAGGCCCCGTTCCGACCCGCGCCGGCATGCGGCTGCTCGTCGCGGCCAACGCCATGGAGCGGGAGGCAATCGGCTTGCTGGATGAATTAGGCGTGCCGCAACATGTCACAGCCCCCATCCGGATCGCTGGCAGCGCGGCCTTCACCGATGAGTTCCTGCCCGAACTGCTCACGTTCCGGAGCGAAAACGCCAATTGCCAAATCGAACTTCTCGGTGATCTCGATCCACTGGATGCCGTCACGCATCGCCGCGCGGACCTTGCCATTGCCATGGTCACTAAACCGCCCCTGCACCTGTCGGGCGTACGCGTCGCGACGCTTTCACAGGCTCGTTATGCCCGGCGCGACAGTTCGTCCGACTTACCTCCGCTTGGCTGGGGCTATGAATTCGACGCAGCGCTTCCGGGCGGACACTGGGCGTCGGCCAATCCGGTAGGCGAAGCTGCGGAAACGGCAGGGCTTGTCACCTTCAACACCTGGCCACAGCTCAAAAAGGCTGTGTTATCCGGTTTTGGCAGCGCGGTTCTGTGGTGTTTTTCCGGCGATGCAGAACCCTCGCTGCGCCGGATGGCTCCACCTGATCCCCGCCACGATTGCCCATTATGGCTGGTCCACCGGGCCAAAACACCGCCCAGCGCCGATCTCAACAAGCTGATCACATTCTTGCAACGCGCATTGGGCGCGCGACTTGCGCCCGGACAAAGGGACACATGACCGACACCGCACCGAGTCAAGCCGTGATGCGCGCTGCGTTGCAGGCTTATGTCGATCGAACCAATGCGGGTGACGCCGCTGGTCTCGTCGCCCTGTTCGCACCAAATGCGGTGATCGAGGATCCGGTCGGATCGCCCATCAAGCGCGCGGAGGAGATCGCGGCCTGGTTTGCCGATTCAGTGGCGTTCGGCGCGCGGATTACTCCCGTGGCGCCGGTCCGGGGCTCGCACAGTAATGCCGCCGCGTTGGTTTTCGATGTGGAATTCACGCCGCCCGGCGCCGGACGCCTGCGTATCCGTTCGCTTGACGTCTGCACGTTTGATGACGCCGGGCGGATCACCTCGCTCCGAGCCTATTGGGGGCCAGACGACGTGGAACCGGTGACGTGATCGCTTCACGGATCGCCCATTGGGGCGAAACGGCCCGCAGTGCCTACCCTGCACTGCATTGTGCCGGAGTCTGAGTGCAGGGACCTTGCCCGACGACAGGTTGGCGCAGTTGAAGTGTTGCGCGGCAGCGCCTTAATTCAACTCATTGAAAACATGGACTATCGCGGCCACCACTGGCACTCGTGGAACCCGCGCAATTTTGGTTTGTAATCACTTACAAATTATGACAATTCGGACGCAGATTGGGCGAAAGTACTCGCCGAACCTACGCGTAGCGGTCGAATCGACAGATGATCGATTCGCGACACAGGACTCGCTTGGCCATGACAAACACTGCGTCTGTTTTTCGTCCCGTCGCGCCGCCACAAATCATTGAAAATGCGTTCACGCCGGACCAGCATGCGCGGATGCTGGGCGTCGTGCGCCGGAACGGACCATGGCCGCTGATTCTTGCGCAACATTTCAAATCGCCCGAGGAGGTGATCGCCACCACGTCTGGCATGGTGCCCGAGGGGTTCACCCCCACCTGGGAGATGTTTCTGAGCCCGGTGTTCCGCGGCTATTTTGCCAAGGCGTCGACCGCGCTCCATTCCGAGATCGAAGACTGTTTTCTCAACACGAAATTCCTCGACCTGGTGCGTGGCTATTGGGGCGCAAAATATGCCACGGCCGAGAACATGCTGTTCAACATTCAGGGCCCTTGCGCGGGCGGCGGTAGCCCGCACGTCGACGCGACACGGTTTCGCGGGGTTTCGATGAACAACACGCCGGTCTGGCTGATGAACACGATGGTCAAGACCGGGCTGTTCAAACGCTGGCAACAGAAAAAAGCGCAGGTCATCACCTGGTACTATAAGGGACGCGTCGGCGGTGGTTTCACCTACTGGCCCGAAGGTCCGCAAGCACAACCAGCGCAGATCAAGGCGCCAATGTGGGGCCGCGCGGTCGTGGTCGAGAATGAGATGATGTTCCACACCGCCGAAACCAATGGGCCCGCCGCCATGCGCCATCCTGCCGGACTCGATATCTCCACTCAGATGAGCGCGGACCCGCAGGACCCGAGCGGCTGGCAGCTCACCACGGAGGGTAAGGTAATCCAGCGCATTCCTGAAGAAGAGTTCCGTTTCCTGGTCCATTGGGGCGCCGACATCTACATGGACATGGCCGAGTTGAAGTGCGCGCTGGATCACACCGACGACCTGACGCACGAGCAGGTATTCGACATGATAATTGCCGATCTGCGCGCGCGCGGCGAAACCTTTCAATTGCCCAGCGACCCGATGACCGACAAAGGCTTCATCGGCCTGCTGACCCGCACCTACGATCCGGGACAACCCACGATCATGCCGCCAGAACCGGAGGAATTGATCGCGGCTTGAACGACGCCTGAGGCCGTGACGGTAGTGGAATCGTGGTCGAGAACAGGCGCGTAGAGCAAACTGTCCAGATGGCCGAGGCGCCCCTTCTCTTCAACACGTTGCGCAGTAAGCCGCGAAAGATCCGCCCCTATAAGAGGACCGTAGCGCGATGCCCCGTATCATAGTCATCACCGGCGCGGCCTCCGGCATTGGAAAGGCGACGGCGGAACTGTTCCGCAGGGCCGGAGACACCGTGATCGGTGTCGATCTTTCGGGCACCGACGTCGCGGCGGATCTGTCGAAGCCGGAAGGGCGCGCCGCGATGGTTGCCGAGGTGACCCAGCGTGCGCCCCACGGCATCGACGGCGTGCTGGCGGGGGCTGGCATATCCCGCCCCGACCCGATGACCATCGCGGTCAACTATTTTGGCGCCGTTGCCACGCTCGAAGGCCTGCGCCCGCTGCTGGCAAAGTCCGCGAAACCTCGCGCCGTGGCGATCTGCTCAACCGCCGCGATCCTGCCGGGTAGCGATACCGTCGTGCAGGCGTGCCTAGCCGGCGAAGAAGCCGCCGCGATCGCCGCCTGCGCCACCGTGCCGATGAGCGCCTATCCCGACTCCAAAAAAGCGCTGACGTTGTGGATGCGCGCTGCCGCGGTAAAGACCGAGTGGGCAGGCGCGGGCATTTCGCTGAATGGCATCGGACCGGGCGTGGTACTCAGCCCGATGACCGCGCCACTGTTCGATGATCCGGCAATGGTCGCCGCGATCCAGCAAAGCAACCCCATCGCGACCAAGGGCTATGCCAGACCCGAGGAAATTGCCGAGGTAATTCATTTCCTGCTGACGGTCGATACGCCATATCTGCTCGGCCAGTTGCTGTTCGTCGACGGTGGCTCCGACGCGCTGCTGCGCCCCAGCCATTTTTGACACCGGTTTAGGCCGAATCTGCGACGCGGCGGAAAGTGGCGAACGGGTCCTGACCGCGCATCGGTGCGCGACCTACCCGACCTTTCGCGCGCCGAGGCACGGATGCGCACGGGCTAACGCCGGGCCTGCGCGAAAAGCGCCAGGCGCGCATAGACCGCGTCACCGGGTCCAGGCCGGCCGGCTTCCACGCCATCGTCGACTGGCGGTCCCTCGCCACGGGCCAGGGGACGATGCTCGAGCCAGTCGAGCACCAGCGAGCGCCGGAAGAAGCGCCAGACTCCGTCACGCTTTTCGTAGCGATCGAGATAGCGGCCGCCGGCGATGATCTCGCGGGTCGGCGTCGCAGCGGTGCGGTGATAGGCGACCGTCTGCAATTCGCCCTCGGCGCTATCCCCATCGACCAGGAACAGCATGTTGGTGATCGAATGGACGGTCGTCGCCCAGTTGGCCATCATCGATGGTAGCCACGCGACATATTCATCAGGCCCGCCCCTGAACATCCTCCCGTGATCGTCAATAGCGTCGTTATGATAGAGCGAGCGCAACAAGGCGTAATCCTGGCGGTCGATCGCGTGGCAATAAGTCCAGGCAAGTTGCTGAAGCGCGAACTGATCGGCGATATCCGAGAGAGTCCAAGCCCGAGGCTCGAGAGTGAGTGCTGTCATGGTACGAGTTCCCACAGGTTTCAGACGCCCTCGCCGATCTCGGCGATCAGGCCCAGCAACCCCCCGGCATATTCTCTTCGGCAGGTCAGCAGGCGCTTTTCGTGCCCCAACGCACATGCTTACGGAGCGACCCAGTCGCCGCCGTTCACATCGAGCGCCGCACCCGTCACTTCGCTGGCATAATCCGAGAGCAGGAAATAGACCGCCTTGGCACAATCCTTGTCCTGCGGAATGTGGCCCACGGGAATCTCTGAGGCGCGTTGGCTACGGAACGCGTCCGCTCCGTCCCCCAGACCGTCGATGAAGTGCTGCAACGGCACGCCCATCATCCAGCCCATCAGCGCGGTATTGACGCGAATCCCCGTGCCGTTCAGTTCGACCGCAAGCTGCCGCGTCATCTGATTGAGCGCTGCCTTGGCCATCGCATAACCACCCTCGCCCGGCATCGGCTTGCGCGTGGCGAGCGTCGATACGTTGACGATGGCACCTGCCCTTTGCTCCCTCATCACCGGGATCACGGCCTGCGCCATGCGCAACGCGCCCACCGCGTTGACATTCAATGCCTGCAGTACCTGGTCGATGGAGTGGGTATCGAGCGAACTCCAGTCGGGATGGAAATAAGCCGAGTTGACCAGACCGTCGATGCGACCCCATTTGTCGACAGTTGCTTTGGCCAGGGCGTTGCACTGACCGACATCAGCCACGTCGCACGGCACGGCGATGGCATCTCCGCCCAATGCGACAATTTCATCCCGCAACGCCTCGATAGCATCGAGCGAACGGGCGGACACAACCACCTTTGCACCTTCAGCAGACGCGCCGCGGCACATCGCCTGACCCATGCCGGGCCCGGCACCGGTGATGATGATGACTTTGTCCTTGAGGATCATGGCTCTCTCCGCTTTTATGGTTTCGTTTCAAACGCTCGCATCGGCCTTCATGAAGGCGAAGTCGCGGGCAACCTGCTCTCTGGTCAGGCCGAACTCTTCGGCGCTGTATTTGTGGCTGGGCCGCTTTTCCCTGACGTTGTCGGCGATGCATGCTATCGCTGCGGCGCGATCCGCCTCGTCAAAACCCAGTCCAACGGCGACCATCACCTTTTCCAACGTGCCGACCGGATCGCTCACCGTGTCTTGGTAATCGACATCGATTACCTGTCCCTCGGGCAATGACTTGCGCAAAGCGCCGAATCTTTCCAACCCCGTTTTGAACCGTTTGGTCCAATAGGCACCCTGCACCTCTCGCCGATAGGTGGTCGACGTGGTGACGCTCAGCGATGCACACATGCTGCAATAGCTGGGCAGTACCTCGGCGATATCGCGATGGGTCATCACCAGCTTCACATCGGGGAATAGCGCCAGCAAGCCATTCATTCCGCCCAGCACATGGTGTGGCGCTTTCAAGACCCAGCGGCGTCCTTGGCGGCTCGGGCTTCCATGCTGAATCGCCTTCAGCCACCGTAGCAGGTCGCGATAAGCCGGCTCGTGATCCTGATCAGCCATCCAGAAACCGTAGGTCGGCACGTTCATCATTGAATCATAGCTGGTGGACAGGAAGGTGCGGTCAAGCAGTATCACTTCCTCGGAAACAACCATCGCGTCGATCGGGTCGATACTTTCGAAATCGGGCCAAGTCTCGAGCAGTGATTTGACCACCACCTTGGCCATTTCCTGGCGCGGGGTGGGGTCGCCCGCCTTTTCACCGGGGAATGGCAACGGGAACGCAGTTTCCCACCAGAATAACGACGTCAGCTTGCGTGAACTGGCCAGCAGGCGGTGCATGACGGTCGAGCCGGTGCGCGGCAGACCGACGACGACACAGGCGACGTCGATCACTTCGTCATGCGCTTCGGGATGATCCTTGAAATACTGTACCAGCTTGAGCCGGTCGGACAGCGCACTGGCAATGCGCATGCCCGCCCCGGCATCGGGTGCGATCAGGCCCGCTTCGGCGTTCACACATTCGACCAGCTTGGTCAGTGGGCGCAAGAACCACATATCGCCATAGTCGTCGAGGCCGGTGTCGATTCGCGCACGCGCCAGCAGGCTATCGACGGTCAAGGTCTTCCGATTTGCTCCGGCCATCCCCTAGAATCTCCAAATTGGCACCGCGTTGCGCTAGCTTAGCGAACCGTGCGTCGATGCCACCCTCCAAATGGGAGGCGGTCCCGATTTCCTGACGAGATACTGCCGGCCGTCAGGCGTTGCACGTTTGTCCAAATGCGGCAACCGGCCACGCCGGGAAGATCCGCCCTCGGTCCTCATCCGCATCTGTCCGATCAACATTCCGGTCGCAATAGTCGAACCCTATCAGGCCAGAGCGGCCGCAAGATTGCGGGCCGCGCGGGCGAGCCACGGCCGCGCGTCCGGCAACATCTCGGTCAGGCTGAAGAAACCGTGGATCATACCGGGCGCTTCCGCGTGATCGGTTGACACCCCGGCCTGAGCCAGACGCGTGGCATAGGCGTTGCCTTCATCGCGCAAAGGATCGAACTCCGCCGTCAGGACCGTAGCCGGCGCGAGACCGGACAGGTCCGGCGTTCGCAGCACGGTGGCCAACGGAGCGGCATCGACTGATCTATCGCCCAAATAGTGATCCCAGAAAGCGCGCATGGCCGATGTGCTGAGAAAATATTCACCGCCGCCGTTCGCGACATAGGATGCGTTGGAGAAATCGGCGTCGGTCACCGGGTAGATGAGCAACTGGTGCCGCAAGGCGGGACCACCTCGATCGCGGGCCATGATCGCCACAGCAGCCGCAAGGTTCCCGCCCGCGCTGTCGCCCGCCACGGCAAGCCGCGCGGTATCGACACCAAGCCTCGCGCCATTCGCCGCCGCCCAGACCAGCGCGTCATGGCAGTCATGCAAGCCTGCCGGAAAACACGCCTCAGGCGCTAGCCGATAACCGACCGAAAGTACCGCCGAACCGCTGGCGTCGGCCAGTTCGCGACAGGTGGAATCGTGGGTGTCGAGCGTGCCTATGACCCAGCCACCCCCATGAAAATACAGGGTCAGCGGCGAGTGTGCGCCGCCGCCTGCGGGTATATACAGCCGGGCCGGAACGGTCCGGCCCTCCAGCGGCAGAGCCATATCCTGAACCAGGTCCATCGCAACCGGGTCTCCGACTGCCACGGGATTATCCATCATCGCGCGCGCGACATCGACAGACAGGGTTTCCCAGTTCAACTCGGCCAGCGGTGCCATGGCTTCGAGGATGGGAATCAACGCGGGATTGAGGGGCACGATAGTTTTCTCCGATCGCTTCGTTCTGGGCTTTGTTCCTATGCTCCACCAGCCACGACTGGCCCACACGAATAACCGCTCGATCTATCGCGCGACATGCCATCCGGCGTCGCGCGCGGCGCTGGGGTCGAGCGGACGCATCACGCTGAGCATGCCATACCATTGACGCGGCAGGACCGCTCTTTGGCGATCACCGTCCGACAATGCGTGCACCTCGCCGCGCAATTTTTCGATCAGTTCCGCCAACTGCGCGGCGCCGACATCGGACAGCTTGACCAGTTCCGAAGCATAGATCGTCTCCGGGGCGGCATAGTCCAGTTCGAAAAAGAGCTGCTTCATGTGCCGCTCGAACAACGAGCGCAGCGGCAGCTTGCGGAAAACCACGGCGCGATCGACCAACGCCCGCGCCCGCCCGCCGCGCAGCCGGTCGATCAGCGCGAGGCGCTCCAACCTGAGCAGCGCCGTTTCCATCACGCGTCGCGGCAGCGCGAAATCGGCGATGATCTCGTCCGGCTGGATTCCCCCGAGGATCGCGACGAACAGGAACGAGAGGAAGGTATCCGTCGACAGTGCGCGCTCCTGCGCCAGCGTCAGTTCGCGGGCGAGGTCGTGCGGCCAGTCCTCGGCTTCGCGCGCCAGATCGGCAATGGACAGGCCGGCTATGCCCGCGAGCCGCTCGAGCCTGTCCAGCGTGAGCGCCTTGCCTGCGATCCACCGCTTCGCCGTCGCTTCACCGATGCCGAGTTCGCGCGCCAGGCGCTGGGCCGTCCATCCTTCCTGCCGCAAGTGTCGTCGGAGGACGTGCAATATCGCTGCACTCGTCGATTCATGTCGCATATTGATCTGCAAGAGATCGTGGAATGATCCCTTTGGCAAGCGAATCGTTCAACCGCGCCGCCCCGAGACCTAGGCGCCCTCGCCAAGTCGACGCTTGGACGTCGGCACCCAACTCATCATTGCGGCAGCGAACCCTATTCGACCAGGCTACGGGCCTCTTCGGCAAGCGTCGGCGTGGCAAGGGCCGCCAGGTAATCGGCGCGGGCGCGGGCCATGTGCGCGGTGGTATCGGGATGGGTCGAGACCCAAAATGCGCCCGAAGCGATGCCATCAAGGATTACTTCGCCCGCCTGCATCGGGGTGAGCCCTGTCTGCGACAGCATGGCCTGCATCATCCCGCGCTGTTTTTCGGCCATGGCAGAGCCCGGGTCGGTCGGGGCATCATCAAAGATACGCGTGGCAACTTGCGCCGGCAGTACCGCGGAAACGTGGATCGGCGCCTTTTGCAGCTGCATTTCCAGGAACAGGCATTCCGTGAAACTCAGTACCGCATGCTTGCTCATCATGTACGGCGCCTGGGTCGGCATCATCCCAAGCGCACCGATCGAGGCGACATTGGCGATATATCCCGGCTTGCCCGCGGCCATCATCCGCCGCGCGAAAATACGCGAACCGTGGACGACGCCACGCACATTGATCGACAGCAGGCGGTCCCACGTCGCATCGGGAATATCCCAACTATAGCCGATGGTTTCGATCCCGGCATTGTTGATCGCCAGGCGCACTTCGCCAAAACGGTCATAGGCGGCATCCGCCAGTCGCTCCAGCGCGCCAATGTCAGTGACATCGGTCGGCACCGCCAGTGCCGAGCCGCCGGCGGCTACGATTTCGCCTGCGACGTGCGCAAGGCGATCCTCGGCGACATCAGCCAGCACAACGTTCATACCGAGCCCCGCGGCGACACGGGCCAGGCCTTCGCCGATGCCGCTGCCGGCGCCGGTTATGACGGCTGTGCCGCCTGCAAACGCTTCACTGGCCTTCATCGATTCTCTCCAGATGCTCTGCTCATTCGCCTGACGGATTGATATTCGGATGCGACCATGCGGGCGGTTCGCGGCGCGGGAACACGGTCTTGCCGTCCAGACTGCGGACCTCGATCCCATGGTGCCACGGAAAGTGCATGCTGAAGCCCAGCAGGCCGGTCCGCGCCGCGGCCGGCAGATGGCTCATCGCCAACACCGTTTCGGCCAAATATTCCACATCTTCGGTTGGAAATTCCTGTGGGATCAGCGCGTCGGCACCGGGCGTGCGGATCGCCGTGGAAGGACCGACCATGTTGACCGCGATGTTGGCGTCGATCAGTTCGGCGGCCATCCCCTGCGTCATACGGTGGAGAGCGGCCTTGGCGGCGGCATAGATGTGGTAGCCGCGCGTCTTTTCATGATCGGGATAGGGCCGACCCGGCGGCAGCGCGTCCTGCGAACCGATGTTGATGATCCATCCGGCGCCCGCTTTCCGCATATACGGGATCGCCGCCTGCGACAGCACGAACGGGGCACGAATATAGTGCGTCAGCGTTCGCTCGAACGTTTCAGGCGCCATATCCGCGATCGGCGCGAAATCGACGAACCCGGCATTGTTGACGAGGATATCAAGCCGTTCGCCGGCGGCTTGTGCGGCCAGGCCTGGCAGGGCGCGTGCGGCGTCGATATCCTCGATGTCCGCCGCGATGGCGATCGCCTTCCCACCAGCCGCCTCGATCAGGGAAACCGTTTCCTCGAGCGTGCCCGGCACAACGAGATCCTGTCCCCAACGCTTGCCAGAAACCGGCGCCGATATCGAACGCCCGGTAACGACCACCGTCGCGCCGGCCGAGGCGAGCCGCTGGGCGATAGCCCGACCGATTCCCCGACTGCTGCCGGTGACTAGCGCGACCTTCCCGGAGATGTCCGGCTGTGTGGTCATTACCCTCAGTCCGTTTCGATCGTGGCGATATGAGTGCGCACTTCGGCCTCTTCGCCTTCCGCCAGCAGGATCTCGGTCAGTGTGCCGCTGGCCGGCGCTTCCATTTCCTGCGTCGACTTGGCCGTTTCGATTTCGACCAGCATTTCGCCTGCCTCGACGCGATCACCCGCTGCCTTGAGCCACTTGACGATCGTGCCCTCGTTCATTCCGGTGCCCCACTTGGGCATGACAACCTTTACGCGCATGGTCTGCGTTTCCTTACATCAGGCTGCGTGCGGCAGCGGCAATGGATTCGCGGCTGGGATAGAGTTGCTTTTCCATCGTCTGCGCGAAGGGGATCGGCACGTCGGGGGTAACCACGCGGCGTACGGGCTTTTTCAGAAGATCAAAGCCGTCCTCTGCCACGATCGCCGCAATTTCCGCAGCCGCGCCGCACGTGCGATGCGCATAATCGACGATCACGATGCGCCCTGTCTTACCCAGCGAATTGAGAATGGCGTCGTTGTCGAGCGGCAGCAGCGTGCGAAGATCGACGACGTCGGCACTGATCCCTTCCGCAGCGAGGTCCTCAGCTGCCTTCAGGCAGTGGCGAAGGCATCCTGCCACCGAGATGATCGTCACGTCGCTGCCTTCGCGGTGGGTTTTCGCCTTGCCGATCGGCACGACGAAATCGGTGCTGAGTGGCACCTCTTCCTTCATTCCCCACAGGTCGTTGTCTTCGAACACCAGCACCGGATCGTTGTCGCGGATCGCCGCCTTGAGCAGGCCCTTGGCGTCGCTGGGCGTCGCCGGACAGACGATCTTGAGGCCCGGCACGTTCATGAACATCGGATATGGACGGTCCGAATGCTGCGCGGCATTGGCCTGATTGTGCCACATCGACGCGCGGAACGTCACCGGCACCTGGAACTGGCCGCCGGTCATGTAGCGCAGGCGCGCGGCCTGGTTGATGATCGGATCGGACGCCAGATAGATGAAGTTGGCAATGGTAAGGTCGACGATCGGGCGCATGCCGGTGATCGCGGCACCGACCGCCATGCCGGCAAAGCCGCATTCCGAAATCGGCGCGCTGCGGATGCGCTTCATGTCGATGTCGCCATAGGCGCCGCCCGCCGCATAAAGCGTTATGTCCTCACCGATCATGATCGTGGTGGGATCAGCTTCCAGTTCCTCGCGCTGGGCCAGGCCAAGTGCGTCGAGATAGGTCATCCGCTGGGTTGCGTTGTCGGTCATGTCCGGGGCTCCCTTAACGGCGGATTGCGATGGGATTGGCGTGTACGAACTCGAAGGCTTCCTCCGGCTCGGGATAAGGGCTGTCCTTTGCGAACTGGACCGCCTGGTCCACGAGCGCCACGGCCTTATCCTCGATCTGCGAAAGCGTGCTTTCGCTCATGCCACCCGCCAGCAGAGTTGCCCGATACAAGACCACCGGGTCGCGTTCGCTCATGTAGAAGTCCATCTCTTCCTGCGTGCGATAGCCACCCTTGATGAACAGGCCGACGCAGTGCTCGTCAAAACGATAGGTCTTGGCTTCGATCAACGTCGGGCCGTCACCGCGACGTGCGCGTTCGACGGCTTCCTGCGTGACCGTGTAGACAGCATCGAAATCTTGTCCGTCCACGATCACGCCAGGGATGCCATACCCATCGGCGCGACGCGCGATGTCCGGCTGTCCATGCGTGCTCAACGCCGGCGTGACGGCGGCATAGCCGTTGTTTTCGCAAAAGAAGATCACCGGCAATTTCCAGATCGCCGCCATGTTGATCGATTCGTGGAACACCCCTTCGTTCGAGGCGCCGTCACCAAAAAAAGTCAGCGCGACCTGTCCCGAGCCGCGAATCTGTGCGCTTAGCGCCGCACCGGTGGCAAGCGGTATACCGCCACCGACGATCGCAGATTCTCCGATGCTGCCAACGGACTTGTCGGTCAGGTGCATCGAGCCGCCCCGCCCCTTGCAAACGCCAGTAACCTTGGCGAGAATTTCGGCCATGAGAGGATTGAGGTCGGAGCCTTTGCCAATCGGGTGGCCGTGCGAACGGTGCGTGCCCGAAATATAGTCGTCGATGTTCAACGCCATGCATGCGCCCACGATCGCCGCTTCCTGACCAATGCTGGAGTGGCACGCGCCTGCGACCTCGCCGGCGGTGATGAGCTTGACGATCGCTTGTTCGAAATGGCGGATTTTCAACATGCGAAGATAGGCTTCGCCACCAATGTCGTTCTGTAACATGGCCTCATCCTAAACTTTTTTGAAGCGCGAACTTGAACTGCTCCACGGTCCGTGCGAATCAATTTATAGACCCCTTGGTCTAATTATACAATACGCCATGGCTGAGGAGAAATGACGTTGCGACATCAAGACCCAGCCGGTGTCATGCCGCGGCGCAGGGGGCGACCCAAAGCAGCGGACGCGGTCGGAAAGCGACAGGAGATCCTGCGTGTTGCGACCGAACTTTTTCTGACGCGCGGCTATCGCGAAGTGACCACGCGGATGGTGGCCGAAGCGGCGAACATCTCGCGCCAGACGCTGTTCAACCTCTACAAGGACAAGTCGCAACTGCTGCGCGCCTGCCTCGATTTCACATCGCCGGTCTATCCGGGCTCTGCTCTGGACCCGTCGCAGGAGCCGACCGCGACGCTGAACCGCTTTGCCGTCGACCTGGTACACTGGCTTTCGCGCGAAAACAGCATCGGCTTCAGCAGGCTGGTTCTGATCGACGGGCGAAACCTGCCCGAACTAGCTGCGGTCGCCGAGGAAAACCAGAATACCTACTTCATCGCACCGCTGGCGGCCTATCTCGTAAAATGGGGGCTGGAACAGGACGGCAGCGATACCAATGCGCGGATTTTCATCAGCATGGCGATCTCACAGTGGAGCCAAGCCGTTTCGTTCGGTCATGATCTGCCCGCCGACGCCGAGACGGAACGGCACGCCGCCCGCATCACCGCAATATTCCTGAGTGGAGCAACCGCCGTTCCGCACTGTTGAGGCAGATCGACGCAGAGGCCCTGGGCGAGAATTAGCGGTAACCGAACGACCCGCATCGGCACATCTTCGCCGGACGCAGTATCCGCATCGCCGACATTCGCACGAACCGCTGCCGCCGTCGCGCAATCCCCAGGCTACCGGGGACGGCCAATGTGATCTTTTCCTTTCAGCTCGATGCCGCGCTCTTTATCAAGGCGATCCTGTCGCCTCAGGCGAGGCTGGCCGCGCTGGCCAGAAGGATACGAACAAGGTCTGCCTGCCCGCGTGCGCCGGTCTTGCCATAGGCGATCTTCGAATAGCCACGGGCGGTCTGCTCGGTAACGCCGAGTTCCGCCGCCGCCTCGACGATCGTGCGTCCACGCGACAATGCCAACCCCAGCTTCGCCTCGCTCCGCGTGAGGCCGAACAATTCGACGAAGCGCTCCACCCGGCTCGCACCCGTTTCGCGATCGCCATGGATATAGGCGGTCAATACTGCGCGGGCCGGGCCGGACAGGACATGGTCGCGTGCAGGCCGCAACAGCATGTCCAGCCACGGGTCATCCGACAATCGTACCGCGCGCGGCTTTGCATGAGGATTCCCGGCAAAATCGCGCAATGCCTCGCTCAATCGACGTTCCGCCTCGCGTGAATCCGCCAACAGCCGCCCGCCGGGGCCAATGCGGATGGCCGAGGTATGCCGCAACAGATCTTCGACCTGGTTGTCCATATCAAGTACGCGGCCGCGCGCATCGAGCCGAATCCACCCGAAATTGAGCCGCCGTACAGCGTCCCCGCTGATCCCGGCACGCACCCGCTCCCGCTCGATCACCGAATAAAGTTGCAACGAAATGGCCAGGTGCGGGGCAAGGGCCGCGACAACATCCTCGTCGGCCGCCGCGAAATCCCTGTCGGCGCGCCAGATCATCAGGAACGCATTGTAACCGCCCGGCGCCGTCACCCGCGTAATCCGCTGAAACTGCCGTTGGCCCGGGATCAGGAAATCCCGCAGGTACGCTTCGTGACGTACATCCCCCGGCACGATGAAATCGGCGATAGAATAGACGCGCCCCGGCTGCAGATCATCGTACGGGACAGGGTCGAGTTGGTGAAATCCCGCCTTGTAGGCGGGTAGCAGATCCTCCTGCTCGGGCGGGCAGACCGAGATCTCGGTTGAATCAGTGATGTGCGCATCGCCCTGGCGAAAGAAGAAGCCGCAGAAATCCGCCCCGACGCGCGGCCGCAACCGGCCAAGAAATTCCTGCCATGGCGGTGTCGCCAACGGTCCGGCGTGGAGGCTGACGAGAAGATCATCGCAACCGGAAAGCGCCCGCGGGGAGGTCATGTCGATCGCGGAGGCCATCCCTGCCCTCGCCTTTCAGACATTAGCCATTGGCGCCCGTCATGTCGCGCGCGGCAATGTAGCCAAACGTCATTGCCGGGCCGATCGTCACCCCCGCCCCCGGATAACTTTCGCCCATCGACGAGGCGGCATTATTGCCTACCGCATAGAGTCCTGGAATCACCTGACCCCCGATGTCCAGCACTTGCGCCTTGGCATTGGTGGCAAGCCCACCATTCGTACCGATATCGCCGGGATAGATCGGCATGGCGTAAAAGGGGGCATCGGTCAGCGGGCGCAAGCACGGGTTGGGCGTGTGACGATAATCGCCGTACATCTTGTCGTAGGCAGCGTCACCACGTTTGAAATCCGGATCGCGGCCGATGGCGGCGCCCTCGTTGAATCGGGCGACGGCAGCGGAAAGCGTGGCGGGGTTTACGTCCATCGCCGATGCCAGTTCCTGGATCGTGCGGCCCTTTTTGAGGATCGACCGCACCGCCCGCGACTGCAACCAGTCAGGCACGAGCGGTAACAACGGCCCCATCGGAAATTGGTGCCGATAACGATGGTCGAACACCATCCAGCTGGGGGAGGCGTCACCATGTTCATGCTGGCGGCGTGCCATCTGCTGCCCGACGATGTGATACGACGCTGCCTCGTTAAGGTAACGCTCGCCCTTCTGGTTGACCATGATGCAACCCGGCAGAGCGCGCTCGATGGTGACCAACCGCCCGCGATCCTCGCCCGGGACATGGAACACTGGCGCGGCCCAGGCCGACTGCATGTTCATCGTGCCGGCGCCGATCGCTGAGCCCGCGCGGATCGAATCGCCGGTGTTGCTGCTCACCCCGCCGGACAGCCGGGCCTCGGGATAAAGCGGTGCGTTGGTATCGCGCATCGACTGGTTCTTGTCGAACCCACCCGCTGCCAGCACCACGCCGCTGCGCGCGCGAATGCGAAATGGTTTCCCGTCCTTGTACACGACGAGCCCCGTCACCCGCCCGTCCGCTTCGCGTACCAGTGACTGCATTGGTGTCGACAACCACAGCGGCACATTCGCCTGATTCAGGGCCAGCCTTAATGCGCCTGTCAACGCATTGCCCAGCGTCAGGCGGCGATCCTTGCGTGAGGTGAAGCGGAACGGCCAATCCAGCCAGTAATTGGCCAGATTGACGACCAGATGCTTGAACCAGCCCTTGGTGCGATAGAGCAATTCATAGGTTTCCGAGAAAGTCCATTGCAGATAGCCGAACAGGCTGGCTGCGGGAGACGGGAAACGCTGGCTTTTGATGTCATCGCCCAGCAATTTACCGTCGAACATTTCAGGCAGGTGCGTTCGATAGCCCTTGGCCGATCCGCCCGGGTTTTCCGCATGATAGTCAGGATAGGGCAGCGACGTATATTTTACCTCGGTGTTGGCCGTGACCCAGCGCAGCATCGCCGCGGCATTATCAACAAACGCGCGAATATTGGCGTCGGGCACGTTATCCGCAGACAACGCACGGACATATTTGAACGCGTCGTCCAGATTGTCTTCGAAGCCTGCCGCTTTCGCCTGATCGCTGCCGGGAATCCAGATGCCCCCGCCCGAGGTCGCGGAAGTGCCGCCCCACAGTGCGTCTTTTTCGATGATCAGAACGTCGGCGTGGTTCTTTGCCGCCACCAGCGCCGAAAGCATGCCACCCGCACCCGACCCCACGATTACGATGTCGACCGCTTTATCCCAATTGTCGCTCATGTTTTTCCTGCTTTTGGGCGCCGCGGCGGCATGAACCGCCTCACGGAATCCACTCTCCTAAAAACCAACGCAAGTTTGGGCCAATCTTGTCACAAGCCCAACTCCATGCGTAATATACCGCAAAATATTTTACGAACAATGCAGGAGAGCGACATGGCGACAGTATCTGCCGAACTGGCGGGGAAAGTAGCCCTGATTACGGGTGCGGGGCAAGGGATCGGCCAAGGCACGGCGCTGGCGATGGCGGGAGCGGGCGCCGCCGTGGCGGTCGCCGGGCGAACACTGGAAAAGGTCCGCGAAACCGCCCGGCAGGTTACCGATCGCGGCGGGCGTGCACTGCCATTGGCGTGCAATGTCAAGTCCGCGGAGGATCTTGCGACCGCCGTCGAACGCACCGTCAGCGAATTTGGCGGGCTGGACGTGCTGGTCAACAACGCGCAGGAAGTGCCACTGGGCAAGCTGGAAGATGTGACGGACGAGGCTTTTATCGCCGGTTTCGAATCCGGGCCGCTCGCAACGCTGCGCCTGATGAAGTTGGCCCGGCCCCACATGGCAGCACGTGGCGGCGGGACGATCTTCAACTTCTGTTCGTCGGCCGGCATCCGGTGGGACATGACCGGGTACGGCGCTTATGCCGCCACCAAACAGGCGATCCGCGCGCTGACGCGGGCCGCCGCCGCCGAATGGGGCCGCGACGGCATCCGCGTGCTGACCATCGCGCCGCACGCCGAATCGCCCGGTCTGAAATGGTGGATCGAAAACAATCCGGCCGAGGCCCAGGAGTTCTTCAAGACCATCCCGCTGGGCCGTATCGGCCGGCTCGAGGAAGACATTGGTCGCGCGCTTGTCGGACTGTGCGGCAGCGACCTGGCTTACCTGACCGGCGCCACCATCCCGCTCGACGGCGGCCAGGCGAATTTCGACTGAAGGAAGCAGGCCAATGGAAAAAGTGATTGTCGCGCTATGGGCACCGGAAGAGGAAAGCCGCGAAGCCTATGGTGCTCGGCTGCTCCGCAGCCTTCCCGATGCGCTACGCCAAGCCGGTGCCGGCGCCATCCGCCTCAATGTCCGCGACGCAGCGGTGGCCCCGGCGGCGGGGCTGTTGCAACAGTGGCAAAGCCCGCAACAGGACCTTGTCGCGCAATTCTGGCTGCCATCGGCCAATCTCATCTTTCGTGGAGCCGTCGACGCCGTGCTGGCGGAACACAGCGCGCGCTTTGCCGCCTGGCTGGTTTGCGAGTCGACGATCATTCCGAACCTGGATCATCCGGCGACAGCGGGCGGTCGCACATGGGGCTGGAGCCAGGCGAGCTTTATCTCGTTCCGCCCCGACATGACGCACGAGGCGGCGGTCTCGCACTGGCACAGCCACCATACGCGCGTCGCGATCGATACACAGTCCAACTTCGAATATGTTCAGAATCTGATCGTGCGCCCCCTGACCGAAGGCGCCCCGGCTTATGACGCGTTCGTCGAGGAGTGCTTCCCGCCCGAAGCGATGACGGTCAGTGAAGCGTTTTTCGACGCCGTCGGACAACCCGAAAAGTTTGCCGCCAACACCAGGGTCATGAATGAAAGCTGCGTCGGTTTCATCGATTTCAACCGGATCGACATCATCCCCACCAGCCAGTTCGACTTTGCCGCAGCGGATTGAAGGTGGCGAGACGCGACATTGCGATCATATCTTTATCCGAATCGGATCACCATTCGATCCTCGTGGCGCCAGCCAGCGTGACAACATTCCGGGCGCGTCGTACGATCGCCCCGGATAGTGCGTCGCCCCGAACCGGGCCGAAGATAGCGGGCGACGTTACGGCCCGGATGTGGGAGAAGGCCGATGGCAAGTGCAGCCCTTCCGTTGCTCGATGGCGCAGCGCCAGTGATCGGCCACCTTGCGCAATTCTTCCGCGATCCTGTTTCCCTGCTCAAGCGCGGCCATAAGTCCAGGGGCCGCCTCTTCGCGCTGAATATGATGGGCCGGCGCATGAACGTGATGCTCGGACCGGAACATAATCGCTTCTTCTTCGAGGAAACCGACAAGCTGTTGTCGATCCGTGAATCAATGCCGTTCTTCCTCAAGATGTTCTCACCCGACTTCTACTCGTTCGCCGAAATGGACGAATATCTGCGTCAGCGTTCGATCATCATGCCACGGTTCAAGGCGGCATCGATGAAGCAATATGTGCCAATCATGGCCGAAGAATCGCTCAATCTGGTCGAGCGGCTGGGTGATGAGGGTGAATTCGACCTGATCCCCACGCTGGGTCCAGTGGTGATGGATATCGCCGCGCACAGCTTCATGGGGCGGGAATTCCACGAGAAGCTTGGGCACGAGTTCTTTGACTTGTTCCGCGATTTTTCGGGCGGGCTGGAATTCGTGCTGCCGCTATGGCTGCCCACACCCAAAATGGTGAAGAGCCAGCGCGCCAAGAAGAAGCTGCACACAATCCTGCAATCATGGATCGACAAGCGGCGAACCGCGCCGCTCGATCCACCCGATTTCTTCCAGACGATGATCGAGAGCAAATACCCCGACGGCCGCCCCGTGCCGGACGAGATTATTCGCCATCTGATCCTGCTGCTGGTGTGGGCCGGGCATGAAACCACCGCCGGGCAAGTCAGTTGGGCGCTCGCCGATCTGATTCAGAACCCGCCTTACATGCGCGTGATCCGCGACGAACTGGCGACGGTGATGGGCGGCAGTGGGGGGCATGACCTTGGCTGGGAGCAGGCGATCGCCATGGAAAAGATGGATCTGGCCCTGCGTGAAACGGAGCGGCTGCACCCTGTTGCCTTTATGCTCAGCCGAAAGGCGAATGCCGATATCGAGCGCGATGGCTATCATATCCGCAAGGGCGATTTCGTTCTGCTGGCCCCCTCGGTAAGTCATCGCTTGGAAGAAACCTTCCGCAACCCCGACGCCTATGAGCCGGAACGGTTCAACCCCGCCAATCCCGATGCTCAGATCGAAAGCAACTCGTTGATCGGTTTTGGCGGAGGCGTGCACCGCTGCGCGGGCGTGAACTTTGCGCGCATGGAAATGAAGGTGCTGCTTGCAGTGTTGATCCAGCATTACGACCTGGAATTGCTGGATGAGGTAAGGCCGATTGCAGGGGCCGGCACCTATTGGCCCGCCCAGCCCTGTCGGGTGCGCTACAGGAAACGCGTTCTGGATGGCGTGGCCGGTATGGACCTTGCGGCACTGGCCAAATCTGCCGGCTGTCCGGCGCACGCCTGATCGGAATGCCATGGCCAAGGTGACCTATATTCAGCCCGACGGTACCAGTCGCACCTGCGTCAATTTCGAAGGCATGACGTTGATGCACCTTGCCGTCGGAAATCTTGTCGACGGAATAGACGCGCTGTGCGGCGGTATGATGCAGTGCGCGACCTGCCATTGCTATATCGCGCCCGAATGGCTTGACCGCGTAGGGGCGGCCCCGCCTGACGAACGCGCCATGCTGGAAGCGATCGAAGGGGTGGAGGTACGTCCCAACAGTCGCCTGTCGTGCCAGGTGCAACTGGGTGAGGAGCTCGACGGGCTGTTGGTGGAGATCGCAGCCGATCAGCCCGGGATCTGATCCCTGCAATGCACGGCGAATAAACACACGCACCGACCCCGCCCGGGCACTCCACCAGGTGCATACGGCCTCAGCCCACGGACGCTGCCTCTGCCACCTGCACCAGGACCTTTCCTCCGGGATTGGCCCCCGTCAGGCAATCGGCCAACGCCTGCGGCGCCTGTTCCAGCCCCTGATAGACCTGGGTGCGATAGACGAGCGCGCCATCGCGCAGCATCCGCGCCACATCGGCGCGGAACTCGGCATAGTCATCCTCGTGATCGAGCACGACAAAACCTTCGATGCGCAAGCGTTTGGCGAGGATCAGACCTGTTGGCAGGCTGCTCGATTCCAGACCGCCATATTCCGCCGCCATGCCGCACACGACCATGCGCCCGAACGGTTTGAGGCGCGCAAACACCGGTGCCTGCACATTCCCGCCAACATTGTCGAAATAGATGTCGATGCCGGCCGGAGCGATGGCATCCAGCGCAACGCCGACATTGCTGTCGAGCCGATCGATACAGGCATCCGCGCCCAGTTCACCGGTTACAAATGCGCACTTGTCAGGCCCGCTGGCGATGCCGATCACGCGCAGTCCCTGGGCCTTGGCCATTTGCACGACGATCATTCCGACCGCACCCGCTGCCGCCGATACCACGATCGTCTCGCCCATCCGGGCACCCGCAAAACGCCGATAACCGACCCATCCCGTAAAAGCGGAGCGGCCCAGAACCGACAACTCCGCCTCGATCGGCAGCACAGCCGGGTCTAGCCGCAGCGCGGCGTCGCCATCGACCACCTCATAGTCCTGCCACAACCGGCCGCCAAAGATATAGTCACCTGACGCAAAGCCGGGGTGGCGCGAAGCGATCACCTTGCCCACGGTGCCGCCGGCATATACCGACATCGACGGCACGATGCCCGAGCGCATGCGTTCGCCCACCCGAATGCGCATCGGGTCGGGCAGATCGTCGGCGGAGGCGTCGGAACGCCCGGCTGAACCATCATTCGCCACATCGGGCACCGCGCCGGCATAAGGCAGCAAGGGGCGGACGCCTGGTGCCACACCGAGATAGATCGTGCGCATCAGCACCTGCCCCGGCCCGGGCTGCGCCACCGGCTCTTCAACCAGCACAAAATCGTCCGGCGTCGGAATGGGGCCCATGGGGCGGGCAACCCGCCACACCCGGTTGACCGGCGCCTCCATCAGGCGATCGTCTGCATCAACTCGATCTGGTGACCCTCCGGATCGGTGACGAAAGCCAACCGCATGTTCCATTCCGGCGCCTCGATCGCACCCGTCAGGTCGCGGCCACCATGCGCCTCGACCGCTGCGATCGACGCCTCCAGATCGGCTACCATGAACGAAAGCAAGGCCTCTCCCGGGGCCGGCGCCGGCTGGTTCAGATACTGGATCAACGCGAAATCGGGCTTTTGCGCGCCGGGCATCGCAAAGAACAACTCGCGCATCGGGGCGGCGCCGTTATCCACTTCGATACGCGTGGAAACAACGAACCCCAATGCGCCGGTATAGAACGCCTCCAGAACGGAGATATCGCCGACTTTCAGGTTGGCGAACGCAAAAGAAAGGGCTGTCAACGGCATTATCTCCAGATCAGGGCGAGCTATCAAGCTGCTTCGTCAACCGCATCCGGTGGGATGTTGGTCGGGCCGCCGATGTTGTAGGCTTGGCTCAGTACGCCAACGAAGGCGTTGTCGTGTAGCGGGTCGGTCGGCACTTCGAAATCGACGCCGCGCTTCTTCATGTCGTCGATCAACATGTTGATGGCGGTGTCGGCGGTGATGTCGTCAGTGTGCTCATATGTACGTTTGAGGTCGGCCATGTCCTTGAACAGGCGGGCGCCCCAATGGACGAGGAAGCGCATTTCTTCGGCGGGAACCTTCTGGTTGACCTTGCCGAAGGTTTCCAGCTGCCAGCCGGTGGGATCCTCAGGATCGGCGCCAAAAGTGGTGGTGATGTCCATGCCCGCCGGCTTGCGCTTGGCGACCGGGCCAGTGGCCTGGCCATGGTGGAACATCATCTCGTTTTCCACGACCACGGCCTTGCCCCACATCGGCGCGTTGATCTGTAGCGGTTCGGCGCTGGGACCATTGGGCCAGCAATTGAAGCCACCGCCGATCCGGCCGTTATAGTACCAGGCGATGACCTGGCCCTTCTTTGACCGCCAGCGATTGAACAGGCAGGACTTGGCCATCGTCAGCAGCAGCCACAAGGGCGTGTTTTCCATGCTCATGCCCCGGAACACCGTGCCGTCCAGATGCGGCGGCCCGCCGATTGGGGTCGGCCCCTGAATATTGAACAGGAAGGTTTCCGGTTCGGCATACTGGCAATTCCAGTAATTGCGCACCAGTTCGAGAAAGCGCGAGTTGTAGTAGCAATCTTCAAGCTCGGGGAACAGGCAGGTGCCTCCCCGTCCCAGATAACCACGAAACACCGGGTTGAGTCCGATCATATCCCACGTCAGCTTGACGCCCGCGGGGATCGATCCGGACAATGTTGCCACCACTTCTTCCGGCGTCTTGAAATTTTCCGCCATGATCAGCGGCCAGGGGCCGTTCTCGCGCACCACCTTGAGCAAGCGAGCATGTTGATCGGGCGTATAAGCATCGTCAATCAGCCGCGGCGCGGCAACCGGGCGGAAGTTCTCAGCAAGTTGATGGATCATGACAGGTTACTCCGGTAAAAATATCAGTGGGATCGGGACGTCAAATTTCGATCGTCAATGGTCGATCTCCGTCGCTCGCAATCCGCCTCTTCGGCATCGGGCCAATGGCCGTTCAGATGTCTCCCGCCACAATCGCGCGACATGCGTCGCCCGGCGTCAGATCATCGAGCCAGTCGCGCAGCATATTGTCGATCCAGATGATCGCGCCGTATAGTCCGGTGCTCGTCAGCCGCTCGTCGAAGCGATCCTTCATCGATGCGTATTCTTCTTCCGAAAACTGGAAGAGCATGTCGGTGATGTAGTCGACGATGATCCAGATCGCGGTGGAGAACACCGATGCCTTGTAGTGGAAACGAAGCGTCTTGGCGTCCAGCAAGATGCCTCCACCCTCGTGATAGTCACGAATGAAATCAGCGATCGTCTCGTGCACCAGCTGCACATACCCTTCCGGCTCCGGCATCATAAGCATACTGCTCAGCGCCTGCCCGATGCTCATCTGTCCGGCGCCACCCCAGTCGAGCAGGCCGACGCGCAACATTCCATCCGTGTCGCGCCAGTACCAGGCGTTGTCGATGTTCAGGTTAGCATGACACAAGCCGGTATAATCCGGATCGGCGTGCAGGAACGCGATCACCCTATCCTTGTTGGCCAGACCGAACAGCAAGTCGTCGCGCCACTTCCGCAGGAAGGCGGGGTCGCTGCCCCCGGCGACGAAAAGATGGGGCGCTATCCGACCGATGAAATCGACCAGCCGGTCGATCTTTTCGGCGGAATCGGCCGAAGGCCAGAAGTCGCGCGCTGCGCGTGCATAGGGGAAGAGCTCCTCCATGTCGTAGCCCATCGCGCCGGTCTTGTGCGCGCTCACCAGCCGGGCCAGCGCCTGGGTCAGGACGCGGTAGTGCTCCTTGGCCTGCGGCACGAGAAAGTCAAAGCCCTTGTGGTGCGCCGGCTCGACCGGATCAACGCCGAACGCAACCTTGCCGGTGATCAGGATGTAGTTTGTGGTGTGCGTGCAAAAGTCGGAAAAATAGTATTTCGCGGTCTCCACGGGCACGATGCCCTTCTGCGAAAGCCGCGCGATCTCGACTTCACCATGCGACATTGGCGAAAGCGCGAATTTTCGCTCCATCGCGGCGGCCGGCATCTTAACGAACAGCTCGGTAGAAACGGACGGATCCGTCTTCTCATAGGCTATCGTCAGCAGGGCATTCTCCGACGCGCCCTTCACCTCGATCGGCTTCAGCGAAATGATTTCGGTGACCCTGTTGTCATCCGACAGCACACCCGATGCGTGAAACGCCCGAGTCAGGAAATCCGGGCCGAATTCCTCAAGCATCGCGAGTGAGAACGGAAATTCGAGTCCATAGGCATCGCCAGGAGCGACTTGCTGGTGGCGCTGATGGAAAGTTTCGAAATCGAGAGCCAGTGCTGGGGCCGGGTCGGCGGTACCCAGATCGCTCGCATTCATCCAGCCGGCCGGACTGCTCAGGCGCACCCGTCCCCCTTCGGCAGGAACCTCGGCACAGACGACCAGCGTACCGGCGGGAAGCCGATGAATTTCGGGCGAGGAAGCGTCGCGGTCAACGGTGACCGAGGCGCCCCCACCGGCCTCGACCTTGTATCGTTTCCCCACCGCCAAGGTCAGTTCCTCAACAAGCATAGAGGCAAGTCCTTGAGTAAATTACAGCCAGATCGCATCAACATGCTCAACCAAGCATCTGGGTTACCTGCAGGACATGCCCTTCGGTATCGGCCACGAATGCCACCCGCATGCCCGCGCCGGGGATTTCCCGCGCAGCTTCGATCACCTTGCCGCCGGCCTTTTCGGCACGCTCCACAAAGGCGTTCAGATCCTGACTCGAAAAGCCCATGATCAATTCGGACGAAGCCGGTGAGGCAACATCATGGAACCGCGCAAGAATGAACATCGGACCGCCAGCATAGGTCGGCATGTAGATGACTTCGGTTACCGGTCGCCCGTCGATTACGGCTTCGACCCGATGCATTTCCACCAGCCCGACAACCGAGGAATAGAAAGCGGTCGCCGCGTCCAGATCGCTGACCAGCAGCTTGGTGAACATGAAGTCGGTATCGAGCGTGCGTGCGCTGGGAATCTGCTGTGCCATGATCAATTCTCCCGAATGCTGGTCTGACCTTGATGTCGGCCAGACGATTGTGGCCATCTGCGTACTTTGAAGCCCGGTCCGACCATCGGCCGCACCGGGCGAACCATCAGATCGTCAGCAAGCTCATTTCCCGCTCTTGCACCGGCTCGGCCCCAACAGCCTTGGTGACAGTGAAGTCCTCGGTCCGCGGCGAGCGGGTGATGTGCCAGATGTGGGAATTGTGGCGCGGCACGGCGAGAATTACCTTCTTGCCTTTGTCGCGATAGTATCCGTGCGCATCACCGCACTGGACCCATGCCGTCTTGGCGAGGTTTGTATCCATTTCCTCGACAAAGGCCCTCGTCGCCTCTTCGGTGACATCAACGGAAGACAGGCCCTCATCAACCATCCACTGCAGCATTTCGATAATATAGTGAACCTGTTGTTCACTCACCACGGCGTGGTTGGCGACCAGATAGCTGTAGGGTGCACCCATAAAGACGAAGTTGGGAAATCCTGGTATCAGCATGCCCTCATAAGAATACGGATACGGGTCAAACTCGTCTTTCAACGTCTTGCCGTTCTTACCCTTGATGTCGAACTGGCGACCGAAGAACAGGTTGTAGCCGGTAGCAAGCAGGATCGCGTCGCAATCGATGCGCGTGCCGTCGGCGAGGATCACGCCGCCTTCATAAGCCTCGGACATTGAGCCGCGCACGATTTTGACGTTGGGCTTCTTGAGCGTGTCATAGAAGCCGCAATCGAGAATCGGTCTCTTCGAGAACACCGGATAGGTCGGCCACAACAGCTTCCGCATTTCCTCGTCGTCGGGAAAGTGGCTCTCGAGATAGGCTTTGCACATCTGCCGCATGGCATCGTTGATCGGACCGAACCCACCTGTCTTCGCGGCATATTCCTCGTCTTTCATGACCATGCCGTGCATGTCGCCCAGCGCACTGGCCAGGCTCTGCAAGCGCTTCCACTGCGTCACGAACGGAATGTTTTCCATCTGCCAGATCTCGAGCGGATCGACCGGATCGTGCGCGGTGGGATTGGGGATGATGTGCTCGGGTTGACGCTGGATGATCACCATTTCACCCACCTTGTCGGCGAGCGCGGTGGCAATCTGCACACCCGAACAGCCGGTGCCGACCAACACTACCTTCTTGCCCGTCAGATCGACTGAGTGATCCCAGCGCGCACCGTGGATGACCGGCCCCTTGAACAGATTCAGATTCTTCACATCGGGATAGTTCGGCGTATTGTTCGGGCCGACCGCCATGATCAGTTCGTTGGCCTCATAGGTGACCTTCTCACCACCACGCGTGGCCGAAACGACCCACAGCTTGCGAGCATCGTCCCATTCGGCGCCGTCGACGGTGGTGCCGAAGTGGATATTTTTGTTGACGTCGTACTTGTCCGCGACGCGCGACAGATACGACAGGAATTCCGGACCGTTCGGATAATATTTGGTCCACGAGCCATTGGGCTCGAACGAGAACGAATAGACCCGGCTTGGCGTATCGACGGCTGCTCCCGGATAAGTGTTCTCGAGCCAGTTGCCGCCCACTGCGTCGAGCCGTTCGAGGATGGTATAGTCAAACCCGGCCTGTTGCAGCTTTACCGCGGCATTGATGCCCATCATCCCGGCACCGACAACGAGCACCTTGAAACCCGCAGGCGGCACGGCCTTGGGCGTGCGCAGGCGGGTATCGGTCGTGAAACCGGCATGCTGGAACGCCGGCTCGAGGGACATCTCGGGAATGTCCAGGCCAAGTGCCAGATGGGACATCGCACGGAACAGCGGCTTGTCGAGGTCGGGAAGGACAGGAGGGCGGCCCGAAAGGATCGCCGTCTTCAGGCGGTTGCGCACGTCATTCGCCACCTCGAGCGAGGCTTCGCTTGGCGCCTCTTCGTCGCCGAAATTGACGAATGCTTCCTTGACCTTGTGCTGCGTGCCTTCGAGCGCGGGACCAAATTTGTGCAACAGCGTACGATCACCGGTGATCTGAATGAGTGAAAGCAGAGCCACGACCGGATCAAGCGCGGCGATCGCCTCGCTCAGCTTCGCTACGTCACCGTTAAACTGCTGTTGCATCCTCGACTCCTTGGGAAACCGCGCTCTATGGCGCCATCGCGATTTCATAATTACACCACAGTGTGTATTTAGTCAACACGCTCCACCGGACTTGCGGGCGAACAAGTGATCGGCAAAAGGGTTAGGGAATGATGCGCAATCACGCCAGGAAGGGCGCAGGGCGACCCAGTGCAGAAGAGGCGCGGCGCAAGCAGTTCGCCCTGATCGAGGCCGCGCTCGAGGAATTTGCCGGCAAGGGCTTTCGCGGCGCGTCGTTGCGCGCGATCGCCACCAAGGCTGACATTTCGACCCGCACCCTCTACAATCGGTATTCCGACAAGGCGGCGTTGTTCGCCGCGTGCCTGGAAGAGTCGAGTGCCCAGCTCCATCAGGTCACGCCACCGCTTGCGGAAATCGACTCATCTGATCCCGCCACCGACCAGCGCCTCGGCCTTGCCCGCCATCTTCGCGCCTATATCATCTCCGTCATCGAACAGCTTTCGCAGGAGCGCAGCCGCCAGATCGCCTGGCTGCTCTATCGCGAGGGGGCCGACTTCGCCGAGGTTCGCGACATCGCCCGCATCCAGTTCGAAAGATATCAGGTCGATCCCGTCGTGGAGATTCTGTCGCAACACGGCTTGGACGGGCCGGCCTTGCGCGACGAAGCGATCCAGTTCGTCAGCATGGCCTTTGGCGAGTGGCAGCGGCGGCTGTTGTTCGGCGGCCCGCCCATGACCCATGACGACATGGAGCGGCAGGCCGCCCTCGTGGTGCGCATCTTCCTCGACGGCGTGGTGCGGGAACGTGGGCACACACTGCACAGCGTGGCGCAGCATGAACCCGATCCTCTCGCCTGATTGGCAGACGACAGCACCCGCGCCGACTGCCGAGCGATCCGGGCACGGAGTGGAATCGACGGCGCGGTGCCGCCAAGGTAACGCGCGAGCACGCCCGACGGCTACATACCGTCAGAGCACCTTCGCACCCGACCAAGCACAGACCGGTGCCGCGCATGACCAAGGCGGCTTGCCGCTACCAGTGAACCTTGCCGTGCGATTTGCAATGGATTCCCCGCGCCCTCTCCGCCAATTTGCACCCGTATAACACGTAATGTTGCTTTTACGCCCGGCCGCAAACATATGATGATTACGACGATTGAATGAGGATTGCGAATTCTGAGCCAGATTTTTGAAGCGGTCCGCCTTGGCGGACTGGATCTTGCCAACCGCATTATAATGTCGCCGATGACGCGGGATCGCGCGGGGGCCGGTGACGTGCCCACGGCGCTGATGGCCGAATATTATCGCCAGCGCGCCGGCGCCGGCCTGATCATCACCGAGGGCACCCAGCCTTCTGCCGAGGGCAAGGGCTATTGGCGTACACCAGGCATATATTCGCAGGAACAGATCGATGGCTGGGCCCGGGTGGCCGACGCCGTTCATGCTGAGGGCGGGCGCATCGTCGTCCAGTTGATGCATGTGGGCCGCGTGGTCGTGCCCGCCAATCGTGGGTTTGATGCGGACGTGATCGCGCCCAGCGCCATTTCCTGTCCCGATAAAGTCCCTGGACCCGATGGCGTGCCCGCGGCATGCGCCGCACCGCGCTCACTGACCATCGAAGAACTGCCGGCCATTGCCGGGCAATATGCGCAAGCCGCGCGCAATGCCCGCGCCGCCGGGATCGACGGAGTCGAGTTGCACTGCGCCTCCGGCTATCTCCTCAATCAGTTTCTTGATCGCGGCAGCAACCGGCGCGATGACGAATTCGGCGGCGACGGTGCCGGCCGCGCCCGTTTCCCCGCGATGGTGACCAGGGCGGTGGCCGATGCCATCGGCGCGGACCGCGTGGGCGTGCGCATCTCCCCCGGCAATCCCTATAACGCGATGGACGCCAGCGACCCGGCCGAGGTGTTCGCTCCGTTCCTCGGCGCGATCGACGGGCTGGGCTGTGCTTATCTCCATGTCGCCAACATGAACCTGCCCGATTTCGATACGCTGGGCTTCTTGCGCAGGAACTGGTCCGGCCCGATCGTGACCAACAACATGCTGACACTGGATACCGCCAAAGATGTGCTCGCGCGCGGCGCCGCGGAGGCGGTGTCCTTTGGGCGCGCGTTCATCGCCAACCCGGATCTTGTCGCCCGTTTCAGGGCCGGCGCCGGTCTCGCCAAGCCGGACTATACCGCGCTCTATTCAGGCGAAGAACGCGGCTACACGGATTACCCAACCATGGCGGGATGATGCGATTTGCGTCCCTTCGTCAGGCCGCCATCGTCTTTGCGTGCGGTCGTCGGTCCAGGGAAACGTGCAGGCCGTTCACGCGATTCTGGAATTCACGGGCCTTTTCGCGCGGGTTGTAGAACTGGCGATACCAGATGCGCTGCTTGTGGAAGGGACCGTCACCAGCCACCTGGAGAATGGAGAGCGCCGCTTCCTTGTACTGCCACAGCTCGAAATCCTGTGAAAAAGCGGCCAGCGCGGTGTCGTGATAGCCATGCGCAAGAGCGACCCCGGACTCGTCGGCGCGGGTGTCGCCTACCTTTACCATCAGCGCATACCAGACCCGCGTCACGCCATCATCAACCGGCGTGTTGCATATCATCATCAGTGACGGATGCTGACCCCCCATGCGCGACAACAGGATGCCGGGGCCTGTGTACCAGGTGTCATTTTCCAGCACATGCGCGCTATCCACCAGCGTGCGATGGCCCGAGCCGAGCCGCTGCATTATCACATGGTCGCGAAACTCGTTCTCGAAATAGAGAATGTCGGTGCTTCCATGGACCGGCGTGAAGTGCGCAAGGTCGGTCATGTTGTCGAGGATTTCCTGCGGATGGATCGGCAAGGTTCCCAGATGATCGATACGCCAGCGCACCCAGCCCTGCTCCTCCCTTTCCCACTCGGCAAAATCCGGCAGGTCATAGTCCGGTTCGCCTCCCTCCATGTCGTGCCACATCCAGATGCAGCCCGCCTTCTCGACGGCCTTGTGCGCCTTCACGCACGCCGCCTTGGGGATTCCGCGCGGTGAATAGGGGATATCATCGACCTTGCCGGTCGCGTCGTAGCGCCAGCCATGCGCCGGGCAGCGGACGCCATCGCCATCAACGTGATTGCCATCCTTGATGACGTAGGACGTGGTGTTACGCGCCAGATGCACCCGCATGTGCGCGCAATACGCATCGAGCAGCACGATCCTGCCTGTGGCCTTGCCGCGATAGACCACCATCTCGCGCCCGAAAAAGCGCACCGGCTTCGGCACGATGGTCACGTCCTCGGCAACCGCGATCATGAACCAACCGCGCGGGTAGGTCAGCGGCCCAAGGCCGTATTCTGCAGTGGTGGCTCCGGCTTTCTCGGTCATGGTCATGCTCCCTGTGCGCCGTGATCAGATGAAACTGTCGCCGTTGGCGGCACCCAGTTTGAAGGCGCCGAAATTGCGGCCGACCTTGCTGGGGTTGTTGGCCACGTGGGTCCGGCCGGCATGGATGTCGCAGAATATGCGACCGATCGCCTTGGTCCGAAATATTCCCTCTGCGCCTGATGCATGGAAAATGCGTGTGATCAGCTCGGCGCAACGGCCCGCTATCTGGGCCGACTGAAAGCGATAGATCAGCCGCGTTTCGATGTCGGCAGATTGCCCGGCGCCGGCCTTGTCCATCAGGTCGTCGAAATTGCGGCTGAGAATCGCTTTCATTTCGTCGATCGCGCTGGTCGCCTCAGCGATCAGCATCTGGGTGTCGGGATCCTGTGCGGCACTGGAAAAGTCATTGTTGCTGACACGCCTGGCACCCGCTTCCCGGTACAGGTCGAGTGCCCCCTGTAACGCTCCGATGGAGGAGGACGAAACCGCGCGAACGAACACCTGCCCGAATGGCAGCCTGAACAACGGCGCGTCGTTGACCCTCAGCCCTGGGCTGGTGGCGGCAAAACCATCCTTGGATCGATGCGTGCGGTAAGCGGGGACGAATGCGTCCTTCACCACGACGTCGTGGCTGCCGGTCGCCGCAAGTCCAACGGTATCCCACACCGGCAAAATCGTGAAATCGCCGCGGGGGACCAGGAATGTCCAGAAATCCGGCTTGCCCGTTTCCGGGTCGGTAATCGCCGCTCCAAGAAAGGCCCAGTCACAATGATCGACACCGCTGGAAAAGCCCCACTGGCCGCTCAACCGATAACCTCCCTCGGTCGGCGTCACCTTTCCCCGGGGCATGTAGGACGATGAAATCAAGGTGGTAGGATCGTCGTCCCACACGTCTTCCTGAGCCTTGGGGTCGAACAGCGCGAGTTGCCAGTTGTGCACCGAAATCACGCCCAGTACCCATGCGGACGACATGCAGCCTTCGGCCACCTTCATCTGCACCGCGTAAAACGCCTGCGGATTCAGCTCATAGCCGCCATAATGCTTTGGCTGCAGAATCTTGAAGAACCCGGCCCGCTGAAAATCGCTGATCGTTTCGGCGGGCACCTTGCATTCGCGTTCCCCCCGCGGCGCCCGCTCTCGTAACACGGGGACCATCGCCGCGGCACGCGCCACCAGATCTTCCTGGGTGGGAATGGCAGTAGTGTGGGCCGTAAGGGTCTGCGCGAAGGCCATGATCCGTCTCCGTGATTATCACGCCGCGATGTTCGCAGCTTGCTGGAGGTCACGTTGTTCGTCGGCGCCAAAGCCGACGCTGAAATCGTGACCCCAAAGGCTCACGCTCGTGCTCTCGAACAGGGTGTGGCGATCCCAATCGATGGTGCGCCCGCCATAGCCATATTCCAGGGCGAAGCCGCCTGGAGTGGCGACGTAGAAGCTGGTCATGTGATCGTTGGTATGTTTGCCCAGCGTAGCCATGAGTCGCGCGCCATCGGCGAGCATCCGGTCATAGGCTCGGCCTATTTCGTCCATGCTTTCCACCTCGACCATCAGGTGCACGCAACCGGAAGGCACTTCGCCCTCAAACAGGGCCAGGCTGTGGTGACGGCCATTGCCGCAATGCATGAAGTCGATGCGCATTTCCGGGCCACCGAGTCCCAGCGGCCGGTGGACCATGAAATCGCTGACGCCAAAGCCGAGCACGTCCATCATGAAGTCGCGCGTCTCATCGAAGTTCGGCGCGGGCAGTACGATATGGCCGTAGCCCAGCTCGTCGGTAACGAAGCCAGGTACGCCCGCCGGAGAGCAGAACCGCTCAAACGCTGCAACATAACCGCAGGCCAGTTCGTGGCGGTTGCCCGCAGGATCGAGGAACCATGCCATATCTATGACGTGGCGCAGCGCACGCTCCGCTTCTGTGGAACGGCGCCAGGTCACGTTCCTGGCGGTCAGCTCGGCGAGCGCGGCATCGAACTCGCGGCGGGATCGCACTTCCCAGCCGCTGGCGAAATAGCGGTCCTGAGAGGCTTGTTCTATGAACAATCGACCGGCACGCTCGTCCATGCGCAAGGCAATGCCGCCTGGAACGGCATGGGCGGAAAACCCGGCGACGTTTTCGCCAAAACGCACCCATTCCTGCGGGCTTGTCGAGGCAATGACGCTATAGGCCAGCGCAGCAATATCCATGCGAGGCTCCTGTCCTTCGGAAGGTCGCAGGGAAGGTGCGCGTGTCAGGGCACAGGGGAATTGATCTTGGTCAAACCGGATACATTTTTCGGCAACGATGGCATAAATTTTGACGCATTATTCGATACGCGGCAGCCAAATGACGTAAAATGCGTATCGGTTTATCGAACCATTGCGCATTGATGCGTGGTGGCAGGTGCAACTGCGGCCAATGAGCCCTTAGCTCCGCACAAAGCCTCTATACCCATCGCTGACCGCGCTTTCGCTCATCGCGGCGTAGCGGGGAAAGCCGCCGACATAAATCATGAAGCCGCCCTTCTTCCCGGCAATGTTCCTGGCGTTGTACCAGGAGTCCGCCAGCTTGTGCACGGTTGCGGCCGACGCCGTTTCGACTTCGGCGGCCCACCATTTCTCGGCCTCATCCGTGGTATCGATTCGCGCGAAACCCGCCCGATCCATCTCGGCAATGACGCCCGCCGTCCAGTTGACCTGCCATTCACCGGAGGTGATCATCTGGGCCTGCGCCGCCGGCGTCATCGGGCCGTGGATCATGAACAGGTTAGGAAAGCCGGCCACCATTGCCCCAAGGTAGGTGGTTGGCCCCTCCGCCCATTTGTCGGCCAGCTTGCGATGATCGAGTCCCTCGATATCGATCTTGCTCATCGAGCCGGTGACGGCGTCGAACCCGGTCGCGGTAACGATCGCATCGAGCTCGTATTCCACCGTCGCGGTGCGCAGCCCGGTCTCGGTAAAGCTGACGATCGGATCGGCCTTTACGTCGACAAGCGTGACGTTGTCGCGGTTGAACATCTCGAAATACCCGTTGCCGATGCACAGCCGCTTGCCACCGATCGGATAGGTTTTCGGACAAAGCAGTTCCGCCGTCGCCGGGTCATGGACGACTTTTCTGATCTTGTTGCGGACGAACTCCGCGACCACCTCGTTGGCGGCGAGGTCCGTCATCACATCTCTGAACGCCACCTGCAGCTGGAATGCGCTTTGTGAATTCCACGCCTTTTCCAGGATTTCCTGGCACTGTTCGGGCGTGCAATCATGTACGGAAAATTCAGGATATTCGATAAGCGAAACGCCGTAAGTCTTCAGCATCTGCTGGCGACGTTGCGCATAATTGTCCTTCCATTGCTTCTCGAACGCGGGCTCGAGTGGCTTGTTGCCCGAAGGCATGCAGAAAGCCGGCGTACGCTGAAAAACCGTGAGATGGTCGGCTTGTTCCGCAATGATCGGCATGGCCTGGATGCCGGTCGAACCCGTGCCGATAAAGCCGACACGTTTGCCGCTGAAATCGACTCCTTCGCGCGGCCAGTTGGCGGTATGATAGATCTCGCCCCGGAAGGTATCGCGGCCCGGCCATGGCGGCGTATTGGGCACGGAAAGCGCACCCGTCGCGGCAATCACGTAACGGCAGATGACATGATCGCCCCTGGCTGTGCGGACGTGCCAACGATTTGCCGTCGCATCGAAACGCAAGCTTTCCACCGGGTTGGAAAAACGGATGGAATCGCGCAGGTCAAAGCGATCAGCCACATGATTGGCATAGCGTTCAATGTCAGGCTGGGCGGAGAAATATTCCGGCCAGTGCCATTCCTGCTGCAGGTCTTCATCAAACCCATATGAATATTCGACGCTCTGGATATCCACCCGCGCGCCGGGATAGCGATTCCAATACCACGTCCCGCCGACACCATCGCCCGCCTCGAAGCAGATAACGTTATACTCGTTGCGCAGGCGCCAGATCGCATACATGCCGGAAAACCCGGCGCCGATCACGACGATGTCGGTCTGCTCGATCGATCCGTCACCCATCACGCCATCCCATTCCGCCATTCAAAACTGTCCGCAAATGCGGACGCAGCGTGCCTAGGCCGCGGGCGGCGCGCCGTACGCCAGCACCTTTGTCGAACCGTCCTCGGCAATCTCCTCGGTCAGCAGCGAGGTAATTGTGCTGACGGATTCGGCGATCCACCAACGTCCCTCGTGACGACGATAGATGTCATCATATTCGACGGCGAGCCGCGTCACCTGCCGGGGACCGGTCAGGATCGTGCGAAAATTGAGCGACCAGCGCCCGCGCGCGGTATCGGGGCCGGTCACTTCGACGTCCGCATTGGTGGCGTGATGAATATCGAACACGCCCGGCTGGCAGGCCATATCCTGAAACACCGCGACGAACGCGTCACGATCGGTGAATTCCGGAAATCCCTGATAGGCGATGCGCACGCCGGTGGGCAGGAAGCTGTCGCGCACCTCCTCGACGTGCTTCAGGTCGCATGCACGTAGGTATCGGGCCTTTAGCCGACGGATCTCCTCCACGTCCTCCAGTACCGCGAGGCGAGCGACAATCTGTTCCAGGCTGGCAGGCATGTCCCATCTCCTATTGCCCGCGCGCAGGCTATTTGCGTCCTGAATAGCCGGCCCTGCCAACGCAAAGCAAGGCACAAGCGCCACGCTTATGGGCAAATGCGTGAATGAGGCTGCCGAGATCCGTCAGGACAGCATCAGCGCCCGCCGATCCGGATGGCGGGTCCAGCTCCAGTAATCGGCCAGCCGGAACGGGCACGAGATCACGTTGCGCCCTGCCGAATTGAGGTAATAGCTCTTGGCCTTGGGATGGGACCAGACCATGTGTTTCATCTGCTCTTCGACGTCAGCATTCCATTTTTGGTAGGCCGCCATGGTCGGCTCGACCGAATGCGCTCCTTCCGCGACCATCAGATCGAGAGTCTCGACCATCCAGTTCACCTGTGCTTCCAGCACCATGTTGACGCCGGCGGCATGGTTCGGCGCGCTGTTCGGGCCAAGTATGAAGAAGAAATTGGGATAGCCCGGCGCCATCACGCCCAGATATGAGCGGGGGTCGTCCTCGCCCCAGTCTTCCTGGATACGGCGGCCGCCCATGCCGACGATTTCCAGCGAGCCGACCACCTTGGTAATCTCGAACCCTGTCGCCAGCGCCAGTACGTCGACCTCGATCGAGGTGCCGTCCTTCAGCACGACCGCTTTCGGTTCGATATGATCGATAGCGCGACTTTCGAGATGGACATTCGGCTTGAGCATCGTGTCCAGCCAACCGCCATCGGCATCCAGCACGATGCGCTTGCCGAAGATCGGGTAATCGGGTGTCATCTGTTCTATCAGATCGGGCCGCCCGGCCAGCTTGGTCTGGATGTAGCGGAGCGCATATTGCCGCGCGCCATCATTCTGGGCCGAGATCGAGACGTCCTTGTTGGCCCAGTCATCCTGCATCAGCACGTTGCCGTACAGGCCATCGCCCGTGAACCAGTAGACGCGGAAGCGGAACCATTCCTTGTAGTGGGGGATCATGCGCAACGCGAAGCGAACGTTGTCGTTCACGCCGGTATTGATGTCCGGATTGTTGAGCACCCAGTGCTTTGATCGCTGGAAAACGGTCAGCTCCGCCACCTGATCGGCAATCGCGGGCGCCAGCTGAGCCGCGCTCGCGCCGGTGCCGATGATCGCCACCTTCTTGCCTTTCAGATCGACAGAAGTATCCCATCCCGCGGTGTGCATCTTGGGCCCGGCAAAGCTTTCAAGGCCGGGAATGTCAGGCATCTTCCAGCGGTTGAGGACGCCATGAGCCAGCAACACCGCGCTGACCACCTTTTCACTGGTCTCGCCGTCCTTGCCACACAACTGCACGTGCCATTTGAAAGTGGCCTCGTTCCACCTCGCCCCGACGACGCGGGTGTTGAAGATCACGTGGCTGCGTACGCCGTGCTTGTCGGCAACGCCGGTCAGGTAGGCCTGAATCTCGGCGCCCTTGGGATGATAATGGCTCCATTCGGGGTTCAGTTCGAACGAATAGGAATAGAAGTGACTGGGGGTGTCGACCCCCACGCCGGGATAGCGGTTTTCGAACCAGGTGCCGCCAAGATCCGGGTTCTTCTCAATGATCGTGTAATTATATCCGGCCTCCGCCAGTTTCACCCCGGCTCCGATACCGCTCATGCCACCGCCGATGACCAGCACCTCCATATCGGCGGGCGGCAAGGCACGGCCAGGAATATCCTTGCGGGGCACCGCCTTTTCAAAACCCATCTGGTCGTACAGCACAGGCACCAACGCCGGACCGACTTCTTCGCCGACGCTCACGCCCATCATGTGGCGGAGGAATTCGCCATCGACCGGCTTCTCCGCCGGCGGATTGGGGTCGGTGAGCAGCGCGAACAGACGATGGCGCAAATCCTCCGCCATGTCGTCGGGGATGCCGGTGGGCATATCGGCGCCGTAAAGCCCGGTCAGGTACGGCGAAAAGCTGTCGAGATAAGCGCGGTCCTGGGCGTAGGTCGTATAAACCATCAACAGGGTCGGCAGGTTGGCATCTCGCAGCGCCGCCCGCAGTGCCTGGCTGTCGGTGATCGGCAGCATCGGCGCCCCGCCTTCGGTCGGCGCTGGGCAGGCTTTAGCGACTGCCGGAGTCATCACGTTCATCACTCTCTCTCCCATGCAACTTCCAGATCGGGCCCGGCCATCCGCCTCGCCCTCGCTGTTTATAAGTGTGTACTTACTTATAGAAATGGCGAGAGTCAATTGGCACGAAGACCGTCATTTCAATCGCCTGATCGATTTTGGCCGGCGTCGCCCCTTTTGCGGCGAATCGCCTGGCAAACCTCAGGGTCGATGGACCCGGGCTTCGCCTGACGAAGCATCGGCTCAGAAAACTTGCGCGTCATCATCCTGTCGCGTGCAAGCCCGCTCGCCCGTCGCCACTTCACGCGCCAGAAATAGCCAATGCTGAGGCGATCTTTCACATATAATAGAATATCGCGTAGCTCATTGACCATGAATCGACGCATATTGACAATGCCGATCGGGGCGACGTAACGTCTGGACCAAGTGCAGCCAGCCCGAAGAAATCGGGTGGTCGGCACAGGGTTGGAGAAGATGAAATGACCGGCAAAAGCACGTTGGCACAGCCCAGCGGCCGAACCGACCAGGCGGCGACGGAAGGCATCCGCGATGCCGTCACCACCCTCGTCACAATCCTGCTCCTGTTGCTCGCCCTCGCCGCCCTGCTCTTTTCGGCCTGGTGGGTGGTGGAGACCGCCGCGCGGCTCATCAGCCTGCCACCTACCTTTTTTCCCGCTCCGACGCGTTGACGGTTATTGACGGCTTCGCGCAACCGGCACGAACGTTCCGCCGCGAGCAGGTAACCGGCTAGATCGAGTCGTCGAACGACAGGGTGCCGAGGAACTCCGCCCAATAGGATTCGGAGCCATCGGACAGGCGCCATGCATGCAGGCTGCGCGTCACCAATTGCAGGTCATGCTCTTCGCTGATTCCGATCGCGCCATGAACCGCGTGGGCGATTGCCGCAATTTCCACGGCCGCAACGCTAGTACAATATTTGGCCGCGGCGGCATCGCGAAGATCGGGTATCGGGCCTGACCGGCATCCATAACGAGCGGCGATGCGCGCCGCGACGCTGTGCTCGGCCAGCACGGCGAGTTGCTGTTGCACCGCCTGCTGCCGTCCGATCGGCTTGCCGAACTGTTGCCGCTCGTTGGCATAGGCAACAGTGCTCTCGAGAAGTCGGTCGGCGGCGCCCGCGATCTGCAGCGCACGCAGCACCGCGGCGACGCTGCGCAATGGCATCGGGTCTGCACCAGCGATCGGGATTCGCCCTTCCGTTCCGTGCGGGTTCGCCACGAGCATGTCGGCGCCCTCGGTGGCGACCAGCAGACTTTGCGCAATCCCGGCTGCGACCACCGGGAGTGTCCCGCTCGAAAGCGCGATCGGGCCTTGGGGGGCTTCATGTCCTGCGCGGGCGAGCAAGGCCCGCGCCACCATCGTTTCGCCAACCGGGAGCGGCACCGCATGGCGTCCGAGCAATTCGATCAAGGGCGCGATCTCGGACAATGTCAGCCCCGCACCGCCCGCGCTTTCCTCGACCAGCGCATCGAGGAAGCCCGACTCCGCAAAGGCGGCCCAAACCGGTTGCCAGGCAGCGCCGTTTTCGATCGCCCTGACGACCGCCGGCGGACACACGTCTTCGATCAATCGCGCAAATGGCCCGACCAGTTCTTCCATCATCGCAATCCCAGCCCACGCGCAATGATGCCGCGCAGTATTTCGCGCGTACCGCCGCGCAGCGAAAAGCTCGGCGCGATATGCGTAACGTACAGCAGCGTGCGGTACAGCGCTTCATCGACCGGCTCGTCAGGGTGGGCGGCAAGATCATCGCCGATCGCGATGGGCACCGCTTGTTCGAAGGTCGTGCCGAGATCCTTGACGAGAGAAGCTTCGACCACCGGGCTCTCATCCAAAGCGAGCCGCGCGGTCACCGCCAGCGACATTTCGCGCAGGATCGCCAGCCGCGCGGTCAGCGCACCGAGCGTGCGCAACGTGGCACTATCCCGCCGCCCGATCGTCGAGAGGTGCCGCCTCCAGGCATCGAACAGGACGACGCTCGAATAGATGCGCTCGGGGCCGCTGCGCTCGAAGGCGAGTTCCGCATTGACCTGTGCCCAGCCCTGCCCCTCCGCGCCGACCAGCGCGTCGCCCGGCAACCGGACATTGTCGAAGAACACCTCGGCGAAATGTGCGTCGCCGGTCAAATCCACGATCGGGCGGATCGTCACCCCGGGAGCCTTGAGATCGATGATCAATTGCGACAGGCCCGCCTGCCGATCGGTGCTGCTACCCGACGTCCGAACGAGTGCGATCATGTAATCGCTGTGCGTCGCGTTCGTCGTCCAGATCTTCTGGCCCTCGACTATCCAGCCGTCCCCGTCGCGTGTGGCGCGGGTGCGAACGCTGGCGAGATCGGACCCGGAGCCCGGCTCGCTCATACCGATGCAGAACAATGCCTCGCCGCGGCAAATGCGCGGCAGATAATGTTCGCGCTGCGCATCGGTGCCGAAATTCAGGATCAGCGGCGCGCTCTGACGATCGGCGATCCAATGTGCCGCGACGGGAGCGCCAGCGCGCAGCAATTCCTCGACCACCACGAAGCGCGCGAACGGCCCCCGGCCACCCCCGCCAAATTGCTGCGGGATCGTCAGTCCGAGATATCCCGCTTTTCCAAGCATGCGACTGAACGCGGCGTCGAAGCCCTGCCAGGACCGCGCACGCCGATCGAGCGGTAGGTCCGCAATCGATGCTGCGATCAGCGCGCGCAACGGCGCGCGCAAAGCCTCGTCCTCGGGCGGGATCGTCGCAAGACTGAATGTTTCGAACACGCTCGGTCGCTTCTCAATTCTGCATGCCGGCCGCTGCCGCGCCCACCTGCCATCGCTCCGGAAGGCTCATGCCGTCCAATATCAATTTGTCACAGTTCGATATGCAAAAGCTATCACTAGGCGCGAGCGATCGCGGCGAAATTCTCGGCTAGGGGGGCGGCACCCACCTTCGGAAGAGCGACGCCGGTTTCGATTGCCACCCGCTTGGCAAGGGCCACGAGACGAACGCCGACCGGTATGGCGCTGGCGGCACGGGCCGGAACAAGCGCGACGCCAAGACCGCTACGCACGAGGCTGAGCATCGCGTTGAGTTGCGCGGCTTCCTGCGCGACGTGCGGCACGAAACCCGCATCATGGCAAGCCATCAATGTAATCGCATGGAGTACACTGATCTTGCTCTGCAGCACGAATGACTCCTGTGCCAGCGCCTCGAGGTGGATGGGCGCCGAACGCTCGAAACGGCTGCCCGCGGGCACCGCGAGATGCAGCTCGTCGCGGTCCACGACATGTGTGTCGACCGCGGCGATCTCGAGCAGCGGCAGCCGGAGAAACCCCACGTCCAGGTCGCCGGAACAGAGCCGACGTACGATATCGATGCTGGTTGCTTCTTCCAGCGCAAGCTCGACCGCCGGGTATCGCCGACGATAAGCGGGAATGATCCGGGGCAGGAGATCGAAGGTCGCCGAGCCGACAAAGCCGACCCGCAGCCTCCCCCGTTCGCCTGCCGCTCCTTCACGCGCCGCGTCGCGAAAGCGGTCGGCCTGCGCAAGCGCCGTACGGGCGAAGCCGAGTGCGGCGACGCCGCCCGGCGTGAGCGTGACGCCACGCGGGCCGCGATCGAACAGGCGCACGCCCAGCTCCGTTTCCAGCTTGCGGATCGCGACCGTCAATGGTGGTTGCGACATGTTGAGGCGCGCTGCGGCGCGATGGAAGTTCTGGGTTTCGGCAAGGGTGACGAAGTAGCGAAGCTGGCGAAGATCCACGATATCCTCTCGATATCACTTTAACCTCGATCGATATTAGCAAGCTGATTGCGTATTGCATAGGGTAGCCGCTAACGCATTTTGCAGGCGGGAGAGTGACGATGGGCCCATTTCTGGTGATCGAACGCGATGGTCCGGTCGTTACCGCCACGATCAATCGCCCCGACCAGCGCAACGCGATTTCGACCGCAGACGATGTCCTGGCAGTGGAAACTTTCTGCCGCGACATTGCCCGCGACGCGAGCGTTCGGGCGATCGTCCTGACCGGTGCGGGTACGGCCTTCTGCGCGGGCGGCAACGTCAAGGACATGGCCGCGCGATCGGGCATGTTTGCTGGATCGCCTTATGCGCTGCGCAACGCGTATCGGGACGGCATGCAGCGCATTCCGATGGCGCTTTACGAACTCGAAGTGCCGGTGGTTGCGGCAATCAATGGGCCCGCGATCGGCGCCGGACTCGATCTCGCCTGCATGTGCGATGTCCGTATCGCTGCAGACTCGGCAAGGTTCGCGGAGAGTTTTGTGAAGCTTGGCATCGTTCCGGGCGATGGCGGCGCATGGCTGCTGCCCCGCGTGATCGGCATGGCGCGCGCGTCCTTGATGACGCTGACCGGCGACATGATCGACGCGGCAACCGCGCTGGAATATGGGCTGGTCAGCGCGGTCGTCCCGGCCGCCATGCTGCTTGCCGAAGCGCAAGATATCGCGAGGCGCATTGCCGCCAATCCGGGCCATGCCACCCGGCTCGCGAAAAGGCTGCTGCGCGATGGACAGGACATGAAGCTCGCCCCGCTGCTCGAACTGTCAGCCGCCTATCAGGCGCTCGCCCACCACACCCATGACCATGAGGAAGCCGTGGCGGCGATGCTCGGCAAGCGTGCCGCCACGTTCGAGGGTCGCTGAGCATGTCCGACGCGTCGCACGGGCCGCTGGCCGGCCTCAAGGTGCTCGATCTCTCGCGCGTGCTGGCGGGGCCGTGGAGTACGCAGATTTTGGGCGATCTTGGCGCGGAAGTGGTCAAGGTCGAGCAACCCGGCCAGGGCGACGATACCCGCAGATGGGGACCGCCCTTCCTTGACGACGGATCACGCGATTCGGCTTACTATCTCTGCGCCAACCGTAACAAGCGATCGGTCGCGATCGACATGGCGGATTCACGCGGCGCCGACCTAATCCGACGCATGGCGGCCAGCGCTGATATCGTCGTCGAGAATTTCCGCGTCGACGGGCTCGTCAAATATGGCCTGGACTATGCGACGCTGTCGACCATCAACCCGCGCCTGATCTATTGCTCGATCACTGGTTTCGGTCAGGATGGGCCCTACAGCCATCGGGGTGGCTATGACTTTCTGATCCAGGGCATGAGCGGCCTCATGTCGGTGACCGGGCGCCCCGACGGCGAGCCGGGCAGCGGCCCGATGAAGGTCGGTGTTCCGATCAGCGATCTCGTGACCGGGCTCTACGCCACGATTTCGATCCTCGCCGCGCTCGCGCATCGCGATCGCACCGGCGAGGGCCAGCAGATCGATATCGCGCTGCTCGATACGCAGGTGTCGCTGCTCGCCAACCAGGCGTCCAATTATCTCAATGGAGGCGTACGGCCGCGACGGCTCGGCAATGAGCACCCAAATACCGTCCCCTATCGAGATTTTGCCTGTGCTGATGGCGATGTGCTGGTGGCGCTCGGCAATGACCGGCAGTTCCGCGCCTTCTGCGCGTTGATTGGCCTGCCCGATCTGCCCGACGATCCGCGTTTCGTCGATAATGCCGGGCGCAGTACCCATCGCCACGCCTTGCAGGAAATCATGAGCGTGGCGGTCGCGGCCTGGAAATCGGAAGATCTGATCGCGGCGATGGAGGCGGCAAAGTTGCCCGGCGGGCGCGTCAACGAAATTCCCGACATCCTGTCCGATCCGCAGATCGACGCGCGCGGGCTCGTTCACACGATGACGCGATCGGACGGCACGCCGGTCCGGGTGCTTGGATATCCCGGCAAATTCTCGCGCACCCCTCCCGATTATCGCTACGCACCGCCGCGCTCGGGCGAAGACACGCGCGCGGTGCTGAGCGATCTGCTCGGTATCGATGCGTCGTCGCTCGCCGAGCTGGTCGAAAGTGGCGTGGTCGCCGAGCACCTTGATCATTCAACCGCAACGCAGGCACCGCCGCCCGCGAAACAGAAGGACATCCAATGACCACCAGGATCGGCTTTATCGGCCTGGGCGCCATGGGCCTGCCCATGTCGTCCAACCTGCAGCGCAAGGGCTTTGCCGTCACTGTCTTTGACATCGACGATGCGAAGATGGACCGCGTTGCGGCACTCGGCGCGCGCAAGGCGGCCAGCGTCGCGGAAGCGAGCCGCGGGCAGGATATCGTCATCACCGTCCTGCCCGCGACCCAGCATGTCGAGGCGGTAGTGCTGGGCGAAGACGGGGTGCTGGCCAATATCGACGACGGCGCCGTATTGCTCGAGCTTTCGACGATCGACGCCAAGGCGACGGACCTGGTCGCCGCTACCTGTGCGGCGCGCGGCACGCCTTTTGCCGACGCACCGATCGGACGTCTGTCAATTCATGCCGAGCGCGGCGAATCGCTGTTCATGGTCGGCGCGGAAGACGACACCTTCGCGCGGATCGAACCTGTCCTCAAGGCGATGGGCACCGATATCTTCCGTTGCGGCAAACCCGGCATGGGTAGCCGGATGAAGGTGATCAACAATTTCATGCTGCTGTCGACAGCGCAGATCGTTGCTGAATCGCTCGCGCTGGGGACGAAGCTCGGGCTCGACATTCAGACGATGCACGACGTCACGGGCGCCACCACGGCACGCAATGGCCAATTCCATGTCCTGATGGTCAACAAGGCGCTGAAGGGCGACCTCACCCCCGGCTTCACCATCGACCTTGCCTTCAAGGACTTGAGCCTGGCGATGAACGCGGCCGCCGATCAGCGCATCGGGCTGCCCATGGGTGCGGCGGCGCATGCCGTCTATGGCGGCGCGCGCGCCACCGGATATGCGGACAAGGATTATTCGGCGCTGCTCCAGCTCGCCTGCGAGCGTGCCGGCATCGCCCCGCCGAGGATGCCGTGATGGACAACCCGATGCAGGATCGGTGTTCGATCGGACGATCGCGGTCAATCTGTGCGGCCATTTGCTGTGCACGCGCGCGGTGCTGCCGCATTTGCTGAAAAGCGCGTCCGGCGCGATCGTCTATACCAGTTTGAGCGCGGCCGATGCGGGGGAAGCCGAACGACCATCCTATGCCGTCGCCAAGAGCGGCCTTCAGGCGCTGATGCGGCATGTCGCCTCACGATGGGGCCGCGAAGGGATCACGGCAAACGCTATTGCCCCGGGCTTCACCATGACGAGGGAATTGGAAGCCAGCGGGCAGGTGCCGCAGAGTCTGATCGACCAGTTCCTTGCGGCGGGACGCTCGACGCGGGTCGGCAGTTCCGAGGACCATGCCGCGATGGTCGCGCTGCTTCTGTCGGCGGACGGCCGCTGGATCAACGGGCAGGTGATCCACGTCAATGGCGGATCGCTGTTGCGCTGAAGCATCGTGCTGAAAAGTGGGAACCGGTTTTCAGCGAAAACGATGCGACAACAAGTATCTGGAGCATCGTGACCGATCCCGGTTTCGAACGCGATGCTCTAGCGCCAAGTCGGGAGAGATGGCAGACGGCGTCGACGATTTTTGGCCTATTGTTCCCCGTCTGCGGACCGATCCTGCCCGGTATTGGCTATGGCGGGATTCATCTCGGGGCGCTCAACCGGCTGGTCATCGGCGTGACGCCGCCTTTACTCATATTTCACGCGCTTGCGCATATGAATGTCGCGCGGTCGGCGGCGCGAACAGCCACGCGACGACGCCCGCGCGTTTCTCAAACGTCAGTTGGCGACGGTTGAGGTCTCCGGTTGAAATACGCCACGGAATTGGCGGATTCAAAATAGTGCGTTAGTGTCCGCCCCCGGGCGTCGTTCTGTCATCAGGGACCGCTCGTCTTTGAACCGACCGAACTTGATCCGGCTCGACCCGGCCGATGCACGAAACGCGCACATACACGCGTCCTGTCGAGGACGCGAAGGATTACTGGTGGGGAGAGGGCATGTACCAGATTGAATTTGACGAGCAGAATCGGATCTTGACCACGCGGTGCACCGGCTTCTGGGACGTCGCCGAGGTGGAGCGCTTCGGCAAGGAGTTGAGCGCCACGCTTCGGCGATTAAGGGCTATATACCCCACGCTTTCGATTTTGTCGGACAGTCGGGAGATGTCGTTGCAAGGCAAGGAGGTCGCGGTCGCTTTTGCTGCCCTGTCGGACGACGAGGCGATGCGGCCGACCGGGCGGGTGGCGATATTGGTGGTGAGAATGCTGAACAAACTTCAGGCTGATCGAATGGCGGACAGCCCATGGGTCAAGGTATTTTTCGACGAAGCCGAAGCGCGCGCATGGCTATCCGCGCCAGCCGCCGGTTGATCCTCATCCTCGCCGGCGCCCTCATGGACATCGACGACGGCACGGGCGCGGCTATATCGAAGGTGTGATCCGCAGCGGCGATCGGCTAGCGCCTATCGCGTTAACATTCGGTCGAGCGCCTCCGCAATGGCGGTCATGCCGGCCAGATTGGGATGATAGGGCGCGCCGTTGATCCGCACCTCGCGGGATGGAAAGCCATTCGTCCAGGGGGTCCGGCTGCAGGCATCATGGCGTCGGGACAGCGCCGAGCTCCGCAACACCTCGACACCACTTTCATCCGCAATCCGCGCGGTGATAGCGGCAAGCCGGCGCGCCACGGCGCGGCTCGTTTCCGCCTGTTCGCGCGAAACCGGCGTCGCGGCGCAAACACCATGTTCGGGTAGAATCGTGAGATAGTCGACAAAGATGAGCCGGGCCTCCGGGGCGCGCCGGCGCACTTCGCCGGCGATGCGCCGCATCGCTGTTTCGAGCAATTGCCATGCCTGCTCGCCGGGCGGCGGGACGACAGGACAGCCCGGTCGACCCTGGCACGACGCGGCGGACAGGCCGCCAATATAGCCGACATCGTTGCCGCCGATCGTCAACGTGACGAGCCGCGTATCCGCGGTCACCGCGTCCAGTTGTGGTGCGAGTTCGCCCCAGGATCCGAAAAGGTGGGCGGTCGTTGCGCCGCCGCAGCTGACATCGGTGAGTAGCAGACCACGCTTTTGCGCCAGCTGATGCGCATAATTGCCGGCCGACCGGCTGCAGCGATTTCGCGGCTGGTCCGCCGATACCGTCACGCCGGGCCCGGCGGCGAACGAGCTGCCCATCGCGACATAGCGTACGCCGGCGGCCAGAGGATGTATGGCGGGATGACCGCCCGTCCCCGCACACCCTGCAAGGGCTGCAAGAGCCGCGGCAGCGGCCAGCAGCAGAAATTCCGGCCGCATCGCCTATACCTCGAACCAGGGGAAGAAAGGCGGCATCCGCGATGCCTTGCCGGCGAATTCCGGCGTGCGCTTGTCCAGAAATGCGCGCACACCTTCCTTGCCGTCCGTCGCGCTGGTGTAGAATATCGCAAGCGATTCCGTCAGGTGCGCTTCGAACGGATGCGGTTGTGCACTGTTGCGATAGAGCATCTGTCGAGTGAGCGCGATCGACACGGGTGAGCGGTTCGCGACGAGCGACAGCGCCAGCGTCCGGGCTTCCTCGAGCAGCGTTTCAGGCGGATGCACCGCCCGGACGAGGCCCTTTGCGAGCGCCTCGGCGGCATCAAAAATCTCGGCGCGATAGGCCCATTCGAGTGCCTGCTCGATCCCGACGATGCGTGGCAGGAACCAGGACGAGCATGCTTCCAGCGTGATCCCCAGCTTGCCGAACACGAAGCCGAATTTCGCCTTGCTCGAAGCCAGCCGGAAATCCATCGGCAGCAGCATGGTCGATCCGATCCCGACCGCCGGCCCGTTGACGGCGCCTATGATGGGCTTGAGGCAATTGTACATGGCAAGCGCGACACGTCCGCCGGTATCGCGCACGCCGTGGAGCATCTCCGGTTCGTCGCCATGTTCGCGCAGGTCCGCCATCGTCGGCGTCAGGGTCTCATCGAGCCCGAAAACATTGCCTCCTGTGGACAGGTCCATCCCCGCGCAGAACGCCCTTCCCTCCCCGGTCACCACGATCGCGCGCACGGCATCGTCCCGGCTGGCACGGCCATAGGCATCGACCAACTCCTCGCACATCGTGACGGTGAAGGCGTTCAGCTTGTCCGGTCGCGCGAGCGTGAGGAGGAGGATACCGTCGGCCTCGACCTCGTAGCGGATGGTTTCATAGGCCATGGTCCATTCCTTCAGGCAGCTGGCAGGGTGGAGGGGACGGCCGTTCGCGGCACTCGCTGGACGAGGTCACCGGCATGCCGCCCTTGATGATCGGATCGCAGACGCGCGTGATATCCGTGATGCATGTCCTCACTCGTCGATTCTCGTTGGTGGCAGGCGCTTCGCCGGAAGTGAAGCCTTGAGTGCCGTCGAGCCGCGACGCATCGCGCTAGGCGGTAACGACGAAACTGTGGTCACCGGGGCCGATCCGGACCTGTGTCGTAGCGCCACGCGCCGTCACGGCCCGACCGGTAAGCGGTTGCCGGCCGAGCCGAATCCGCCCTGCCCGCCCCGGCAGCGTGACGTCGCCCGTGACATTGGGGGGCAGCGACACATCGAGCCGCAGCCCATCGCCCTCGTAGCGCCAATCGGTGCGGATCGGGCCCATGACGGAATGATAGTCGGCACCGGCCCCTTTCAGCCGCCGGTCGAAGATCGGGGCAATGCGCACATGGCGAAAGCCCGGCTGCGCGGGATCGATCCCGGCGATGCGGCGGTACAGGAACGCGCCGATCGCGCCGAACGCATAATGATTGTAGCTGTTCATCGACAGGTCGCCATGATCGCTGTTCCAGCGTTCCCACATCGTGGTGGCACCCTGTTCCACCATATAGCCCCAGGACGGATAACCGCGTTGAAGCAGCAACGTCACAGCGGCGCGCTCCTGCCCGGTCGCGGCGAGCGCGTCGAGGATGTGCGGTGTGCCGAGGAAACCGGTCGAAAGCCTGTCGCCCCGGCGCGCGATGTCGGCAGCGAGGCGGCGGCCCGCCTCCGCGCGTGCGCCGGGCGTCAGGAGGCCAAAGCGGATCGGAAGGACGTAGCTGGTCTGGCTGCCGTTTCCGATCGTGCCGTCCGCCTGCACATAGGCGTCGACAAAGGCGGCGCGGATGCTCTCGAACAAGGCGCGGTAGCGCGCGGCATCGGCGGGGCGGCCGATCGCCTCGGCCATCTCCGCCATCATCATCGCATCGGCCGCCCAGAACGCGGTGCCGATCAGGTCTTTCGGCGTGGTCGGGTCACCCGGCTGTTTCGCATCCACCGCGAGCCAGTCGCCATAGTCCGCGCCGCGCGATTTCTTCCACAGGTGATCGGGATTATCGGCCAGGATCAGCGCCAGATAGCGCTCCATCGCATCCCAGTTCTCCGTCACGACACCGGTCGCGCCATATTGCCGCCAGGCCGTATGGGGCAGGATCACCCCGGCATCCGCCCAGCCGGGTGAGGAGAGGGACAGCCCCGGCTGGAACGGAGGGATCACGTCCGGAAACGCACCCTTCTGGCTCTGGCCGTGCCGCACGTCGGTCATCACGCGCGCCGTAAAGGCCTCCACGTCCATATTATAGGCGGCGGCCGGCCAGAACACCGCGGCATCGCCCATCCAGCCCAGCCGCTCATCGCGCTGCGGACAATCGGTCGCAAGGCCGAAGAAATTCGAGCGCTGACTCCACACGGAATTGCGCCAGAATTGCTGGATCACCTGGTCGCCGACACGGAAGGCGCCCGCGATGCGCAAATCGGTATGGCCGACCAGCCCCGCGATCGTGTCGGCGTCCGGGGGGCCGGGCAGCCCGCGAAGCTCCACATAGCGAAAGCCATGATAGGTGAAGCGCGGTTCCCAGACCTCCTCGCCGCGCCCGCCGAGAATATAGATATCGCGCGCCCAGGCCGTGCGGAGATTCGCCTGGTCGACCTCGCCCGAAGGCTTCAGCACCTCACCAAAGCGCAACTCCACCCGGGTGCCGGCGGGCCCGCGGACGCGCAGGCGCGGCCACCCTGCGAAATTCTGCCCGAAGTCCGCGACATGGACACCGGGCAATGGCTCGCTGATCTTTACCGGCTGCAGCACCTTGGTGACCCGGATCGGCGGGCAGCGCTGGGGCTCGATCGGCACGGCGGGCGGTTCCGCGCGATCGGCCGCCCGCCAGCCGGCGGCGGTGAAGCCCGCGGTCGCCCAACCCGGCTGATCGAGCCGGGCATCGTAGATTTCGCCATCATAGATTTCGGAGGACAGGATCGGCGACGGCGCCGTCGCCCAGCCATCGCCGGTTTCCACGATTTCGGTCGAGCCATCCTCATAGCCGAGCTCGAGCTGGGCGCGCACGCGACAGGGCGCCGGTCCGAAGGCGAAGCGGCTGCCGTTGCTGTACTCGCTGCCGTACCAGCCGTCACCGACCCACAGGCCGATCGCGTTCTCTCCGCCGCGCACCAGCGCGGTCACATCATAGGCCTGATACAGGATGTGCTTGCGGGCGTCGGTGAATTCCGGCGCCATGCGGGCGTCGCCGACCCGCTGTCCGTTGATCCACGCTTCGTAAACGCCGAGCGCGGTCGCATAGAGGCGCGCCGAGCGGACGGCGCCTTTGGCCCTGAAATCGTGACGGAGCAGGACCGCCGGATAGGTCGGCCAGGGCTCGCCCACCGGCTTGGTCGCGACAGGTATGGCCGGCTCCCAGCCGCTATCGTCGAAATCACGCTCGCGCCATTGGGCAGCGCCCGCCAGACTCGTCTTCCAGCCCTCCGCCGTGGTCGCCCGGCTGATCGGTCCACGGCGGACAATGGCCGCCAGGATCGGCGGGGGTGTGCCGAGCCCGCCGACCCGCTTTACCTCTACCGCGATGGCATTCCGCCCGGCGAGCAGCGGCAGAGGATAGACAGCCATCGTCGTCCAGGACACCGGGTCATCCTGCTGCGCCACCAGCGGCAGGCCGTTGAGCCACACGCCCGCGACACGGCTCCCGGAGACAAGCAACTCCGCCGCTTCGGGCGCGTCCGCCAAAAGCACCGTGCGGAAGGCGCGCTCCTGATCGACCCTGACCACGCCGCTGCCCGTGATCCAGTGGAGACCGGCTTCGCGATCGCGGCGGGCGGTCGCGGTTTCGCAGGCCAGCCATTGCGCGGACCAGTCGGAAGGCGAGACCAGGCCGGTCTCCCAGAAGCTCGGGCGGCTGGCGACCGATCGCTGCTCCCCGGCCACCCAACTCTCCACGCGCCACCACAGGCGCGTGCGCGGCGCCGCGGGTGCCCCACCATAGCGGATGTCGAACGTCTCCGCCGATGTGACGCGTCCGCTGTCCCAGACCAGATTCCGGCCGGTCGCCAGATCCACCGCCGAGCGGGCGACGGTGACGCGATAGGCGCTCTGCCTGAGCCCCGCCGACGAACCGGCCAGCTTCCAGGAGAAATGGGGGACGCGGTCGCCGGTGGCGAGCGGCTCAGTGAGCCCATCGACGCGCAAGTCGAGGATGGCGAAGCGCCGGGTCAGGGCCCCGCGACCCATAGCCGGCGGGCTCACCGTCCCGACGGCCGCCAGTCCGAGGGCGATCAGATTCCGCCTGTCCAGTTCCACACCCGCTCTCCCGATATCGTTGGTCTTGTCCCTTTGCAGTCGACGAAGCACGCTACACAATAGAACGTGTCCGTTCAATAAAGGAGCGGCCGCGGCCTGATCATGGCAGGCGAACCTTTGGCGGCTCGAGGCCGACACCCCGCACTGCGCAACTACAGCATCCAGCTGCTGCCGGGGGCGGCGTTCCTCAACTATACCGGGGTCAGCAATGGCGGCGGCGGGACGCGCCTTTTCGCCATTCCCATGGTCGGCGGCCGGCAATCTCGATTGCCGGCCGCCATTTCCACGATTCTCGCCCTGGCCCGTTCGACCCTGTCCTCCGCCATTGCGCGGCTTTCCCAAATAGGCTATGAGACATAGCAATTAGGGAGAGGACCGAGATGGCAATGCAGGTTTCGATGCTCGTTGGCGGGCGCCACCACGATACCCTGAGCACCTTTGAGCGTCGCAACCCGGTCACGGGCGAGGTGGCGAGCACGGCTGGCGCGGCGACGGTGGCGGACGCGGATGCGGCGGCCAATGCCGCGGCGGCGGCGTTCCCGGCCTGGTCGGCGCTGGGCCCCAATGCGCGGCGTGCGCTGCTCAACAAGGCGGCCGATGCGCTGGAGGCCAAGGCGCCGCAGTTCGTCGCGGCGATGATGGGCGAGATCGGGGCGACCGAAGGTTGGGCACGGTTCAACCTGATGCTCGCCGCCGGCATGGTGCGCGAGGCGGCCGCGATGACCACGCAGATCGGCGGCGAGGTGATCCCGTCCGACAAGCCGGGCTGCATCGCCATGGCGCTGCGCGAGCCGGTCGGGGTGATCCTCGGCATCGCGCCGTGGAATGCCCCGATCATTCTCGGCGTGCGCGCCATCGCCATGCCGCTGGCGTGCGGCAACACGGTGGTGCTCAAGGCCTCCGAGCAATGCCCGCAGACGCACGCGCTGATCGTCGAGGCGTTCAACGAGGCCGGGCTGCCCGAAGGCGCGGTCAACCTCGTCACCAATGCGCCGTCCGATGCCGGCGAGATCGTCGGCGCGCTGATCGACAACCCCCATGTCCGACGCATCAACTTCACCGGCTCGACCGCGGTCGGGCGGATCATCGCGGTGCGCGCCGCGCAGCATCTCAAGCCCGTGCTGCTGGAACTGGGCGGCAAGGCGCCGCTGATCGTGCTCGACGATGCCGATCTCGACGAGGCGGTGAAGGCGGCGGCGTTCGGCGCGTTCATGAACTCAGGCCAGATCTGCATGTCGACCGAGCGGATCATCGTGGTCGACAGCGTGGCCGATGCGTTCGTCGCAAAGTTCGCCGCCAAGGTCGGCACGATGCCGGTCGGCGATCCGCGCGAGGGCAAGACACCGCTCGGCGCGGTGGTCGACCAGAAGACGGTCGATCATGTGATGGGGCTGATCGCCGACGCGCTCGGCGCCGGCGCGACGCAGGTCAATGGCGGCGCGGCGGACGGCGTGCTGATGCCGGCGCATGTCATCGACAAGGTGACGCCCGCCATGAAGCTGTTCCGCGACGAGAGCTTCGGCCCGGTCGTCGCGATCATCCGCGCGCGGGACGAGGCCGAGGCGATCGCCCTTGCCAACGACACCGAATATGGCCTGTCCGCCGCCGTCTTCACCCGCGACACCGCGCGCGGCTTGCGCGTCGCGCGGCAGATCAAGTCGGGCATCTGCCATGTCAACGGCCCCACCGTGCACGACGAGGCGCAGATGCCGTTCGGCGGCACCAAGGGCTCGGGCTATGGCCGCTTCGGCGGCAAGGCCGGCATCGACAGCTTCACCGAACTGCGCTGGGTCACCATCGAAACCGTGCCGGGTCACTATCCCATCTGACCACATTCGCCCCTCCCTGGACAAGGGAGGGGAGTCAGGAAGAGAGAAAAGATGACCGAGACCAGCCCGCAAGGGACCGTCGCCTATGACGTCGTGGACCGCACCCCGCGCGGCGATCGCCGCCGAGTTGCGCCGGCTCAAGAGCGGCGCGCTGCTCGACGGCTGGCGCGGCGTGAACGAGCCCGTCGCCTAGCGCTCCCTGGCCTCGATCCGGCCGAGCAGGTCGATCAGGGTGCGGCGTTCGGCGGCGCTGAAGTCGGACAGCAGGTGATCCTCATGCGCGTGGATCCGTGCCAGGCAATCCTTGAACATCGCCTTGCCCGCCGCCGTCAGGGTGAGCGAGAAGGCGCGGCGGTCGTCGGGCGCGATCTGGCGGTCGAGCAGGTCGCGATCGACCAGCTCGTTGATCAGCGAGACCATGTTGGCACGCTGGATGCCCAGCGCGCGCCCGACCGCGCCCTGGTTGATCCCGGGATTGGCCTCGACCATCGCCAGGATGGCGAACGGCACCTGCCGCATCGCCGTGCCGTCGAGCGCGCGGGCGAAGTCGTTGCCGACCACCGCGAAGGCGCGGCGCAGGTGATAGCCGACCAGCGCGTCGAGGTTGCCGCTCGTCACCTCGTCCATCGCGGCCGCCGACGATGCGCTTGTCAAATCCCTTGCTCCCTGTTGGTGCTCGTCATGGCGTCGCGTGTAGCCGCCGCCTGACGCTGAACAGACTGATCGCGCCGACCAGCGAACCCATCGCCATTAGCGCCGCCACGATCGGGAGGCCATATCCCGCCTTGAACAGCAGGCCGGCCAGCGCCGGCGCCAGCGCCGAGCCGCCGCGCCCGACGCCGATGACGAAGCCGGTTGCCGTGGCGCGCAGCTGGGTCGGGAAGACCGAAGCGACCAGCGCATAGAGCCCCACGACGCCGGCATTGGTGGCGAAGCCGGCGATCGCCGCGACCAACGACAAAGAGGCAAGGTCGGTCTGGCCGCGGCCAAAGACGATGATGGCCAGCGTCGACGCCAGCATCGCGCCGATGGTCAGCGCATAGACCCGCAGCCGGACGCTGAGCAGGCCGAGCAGCAACGCGCCCGAGGCGCCGCCGATGCTCGTCCAGACCAGCACGCCGGCGGCGAGCGGCGGCGCGAAGCCCATGTCGACGACGATCTTGGGGATCCATTTGACGATGAAATAGAAGGTCATGATGTGCGCGAGATAGGCGATGGTCAGCGCGATGGTCAGCGGCACGAAGGCTGGCGTGAACAGCGCCGCGATGCGGACGCGCGGCGCCTTGGGCGCGACATCGGGCAGCGCGTCGACAACGGCATGGCCCATGCGGCGAAGCACGCGATTGACCCGCACCAGCGTGTCGGGGCGGCGCTGCTCCATCATGAAGGCGATCGATTCGGGCGCGAACAGCAGCACTAGCGGAAGGAAGCACAGCGTGGCGATGCCGCCAAACACGAACACGGCGGGCCAGCCATGGTCGGCCAGCAGGCGCGCCGAGATGAGGCCGCCGACGATCGTGCCGACGGGATAGCCCGCCGCCATCAGCACCACGGCGAGGTTGCGGCGCGAGGCATTGGCCGCCTCGGCCACCGCGGCGTTGGTCGAGGCGAGCATGCCGCCGATGCCGAGGCCGGTCACCACGCGCCACAGCGACAGCGTGGTGACGTCATGCGCGGAGGCCGCGCCGAACATGCCGAACGCCATGCCGACCAGGCAACCGAGGATGGTCAGCCGGCGCCCGATGCGATCGGCAACGCCGCCGAGCAGCAACGAGCCGGCCGCCATGCCGACCAGCTCCATCGACAGCACGAAGCCGAGCGCGCCGCGATCGATGCCCCAATCCTTGGCGATGCCGGGCGAGGCGAAGCTGATCGACAGCACGTCGAAGCCGTCGAGCGCGTTGAGGCCGACCATGATCGCGACCACGGTCCACTGGAATCGCGACATGGGTGCACGATCGATCATCGCGCGCGGATCGGTTGCCATCAGCCCCTCCTTGGTTTGCCGGCATTGTCGCCTTGATTGCTATATCAAGCAACAATATTATCGGCGCGCAAGCCTTGCGCCGCGAGACGGGGACGCCGCGCCTAGGCGGCGACGATCTCGCGCAGCGCGGCGGCGAGGCCGCGGGTCTCCTCCTCGGTGCCGATGGTCATGCGCAGGCCGTTGGCGAGGCCCTGGCCGGGGAGCCAGCGGACGATATAGCCCCTGGCCATCAGCGCCTTGTAGGCGGCCTCGGCACTGACCGGCCCGTTGAACAGGACGAGCAGGAAGTTGGCGTGGCTGGGCACGGCGCGTAAGCCCGCATTGCCGAGCGCGGCGATCTCGGCGGCGAGCCAGGCGCGCCATTGGAGGTTGTGGGCGCGGCTATGGGCGATGAAGTCGCTCGCGCCGAGCGCGGCGATCGCGGCCTGCTGGCCGGCGGTGGTGACGCAGAAGGGCGCGCGGATGCGGTGCATCGCGTCGATCGCGTCCGAGGACCCGTATCCCCAGCCGATGCGCTCGGCGGCGAGGCCGTGGATCTTGGAGAAGGTGCGGGTGACGATGACGTTGGGCAGGTCGCGCGCCATGTCGAGGCCGCCGTCATCGTCCTCGGGGGTGAGGTACTCGGCATAGGCCTGGTCGAGTACCAGCATGACGTGCGGCGGCAGGCCGGCATGGAGGCGGGCGATCTCGCCCTTGTCGGCGAAGGTGCCGGTCGGGTTGTTGGGGTTGGCGATGAACACGACGCGGGTCTTGTCGGTGACGGCGGCGAGGATCGCGTCGACGTCGGTGGCATAGTCGCGGTCGGGCGCGATGACCGGGGTGGCGCCGACGCGGCGCGTGGCGATCTCGTAGACCGCGAAGCCGTAGCGCACGAAGATCACCTCATCGCCCGGGCCGGCATAGGCGCCGGCGGCGAGGTGGAGCAGCTCGTCCGAGCCGGTGCCGTAGATGACGCGGGCGGGGTCTAGGTCGTGATGGGCGGCGATCGCTTCGCGCAGCTCGGCGGCGGAGGCGTCGGGGTAGCGCGAGAGGTCGGCGTCGTGGGCGAGGAAGGCGGTCCTGGCCTCCGGGCTGGTGCCGAGCGGGTTCTCGTTCGACGAGAGCTTGGCGACGGGGGCGCCGTTGTCGGTGGTCGAGCGGCCCGGGACGTAGGGGGCGATCGCCATGATCCAGGGTTTGGGTTGGGGTGCGGTCATGGGCGGCGCGTTAGCGGGATGGGTTCGGCGCGTCTACTGTTAGCCCCTCCCCTTCAGGGGAGGGGTTGGGGGTGGGGCGTCTCAATCTCATCGAGACCACAGTCTACGGGGATAGGCCCCACCCCAACCCCTCCCCTGAAGGGGAGGGGCTTTAGGAAGAGGTTACTTCCGCCGCAGCGTCGGGCGCGGCTTGTGGCGTACCGGCGCGGGGCCGTTGGGGCGGCGGCCGGTGTCGTTGCCGCCGCCGGCATGGGCGCCGCGGGGATCGTGGCGGGGGTCGCCTTGCAGTTGCTCGAACTGGACGGTGCCTTCGGCTTCCGTGCCCATGGTGCGCTTGATCGCGGCCATGAACTTGGCGGCGATCGGCTTGGGGATCTGGAAAGCCGTCTCGTTCGGTGCGATGCGGATCGCGCCGACCTCGTTCTTGGTGATGTGGCCGCGGCGGCAGATCAGCGGGAGGATCCAGCGCGGGTCGGCGTTCTGGCGGCGGCCGATATCCATGCGGAACCATACGACATCGTCGAAGCCGGCGCGGTGATGCTCCTTGCCGGGCGGGCCGGCGGCGCCCTGGTCGACCATTTCCTCGGGCGCGGGGAGCTTCGCACGATGCGCCTGGACGAGCGCGGCGGCGATGTCCTCAGGGGACCGCTTGGCCATGATCTCGGCGGCGAGCGAACGGTCTTCCTCATCGACCTCGACCGGGGCGAGCAAAGCCTCGATCAGGCGGCCGCGGTCGGCGCGGCGGATGTCGTCGACGGTCGGGGCGTTCATCCACTCGACGGCGATGCGGGCACCTTTCAGCATCATCTCGACGCGGCGCTTGCGCTGATAGGGCACGATGAGCACGGCGGTGCCCTTCTTGCCGGCGCGGCCGGTGCGGCCCGAGCGGTGCTGGAGCGTCTCGGCATCGCGCGGCAGCTCGACATGGATGACGAGGCTCAAGGTCGGCAGATCGATGCCGCGCGCGGCGACGTCTGTCGCGACGCAGACGCGGGCGCGGCGATCGCGCAAGGCCTGCATCGCGGCGTTGCGCTCCGACTGGCTGTGCTCGCCGGACAGCGCGACGGCGGCGAAACCGCGATCGACCAGGCTGGCATGGAGGTGGCGGACATTGTCGCGCGTGGCGCAGAACAGCATCGCGGACTCGGCATCGTGCAGGCGCAGCAGATTGACCACGGCATGCTCGATATCTGACGGGGCGACGGTGACGCCCTGATAGGCGATGTCGCCATGACCGCGATCCTCGCCGACGGTCGAGATGCGCAGCGCGTCGCGCTGGTAGCGCTTGGCGAGCGCGACGATCTGGCGCGGCATGGTGGCGGAGAACAGCAGGGTGCGGCGCTGATCAGGCGTGGCGTCGAGGATCTGCTCGAGATCCTCGCGGAAGCCCATGTCGAGCATCTCGTCGGCCTCGTCGAGGATGACGGCCTGGAGCGCTGAGAGATCGAGCGCGCCGCGTTCGATATGGTCGCGCAGGCGCCCCGGCGTGCCGACGACGATATGCGCGCCGCGCGACAGGGCCCGACGTTCCTCGGACGGGTTCATGCCGCCGACGCAGGTGGTGATGCGCCCGCCGGCCTTTTCGTAGAGCCATTCGAGCTCGCGGCTGACCTGCAGCGCGAGTTCCCGCGTGGGGGCGATGGCGAGGGCGAGCGGGGCGGCGGCGCGCGGCAGCTTGCCGTCTTCGTCGGAGAGCAGTTGCGGGGCGATGGCGAGACCGAAGGCGACGGTCTTGCCCGAGCCGGTCTGGGCCGAGACGATGAGGTCTCGCCCCTCCGCCTGGGGTTCGATGACGGCGGCCTGGACGGGGGTGGGCGCGGCATAACCACGCGAGGCGAGCGCCTCGGCGAGCGGCGCCGGGAGAGTTGAGAAGGGCATGATATTCCGGTTCTGGGGGCGGCGCGGGAGCGCGGCGTTCGGGCGTATATAGCATGGGTGCGCGGGAAAAGCACGTGGGGGCGTGGGCGGGATTTCACCTGTTCCGACCTGCTTGAGCAGGTGAATGCTTTTTTGTGGCGGTGCGAAATCCAACTTATCGTTGCTTGTCAGGTGCTTGGGTGCGATACAAATCCAACTTAACAGGTGAAGGAGCAGGTGGCGAGCAGGTGGCGAGCAGGTGGCGAGCAGGTGCGCCAGCAGGTCGGAACAGGTGGGTAGCAGGTGAGACAGTGCGGCCCGCGCGCGCGGTGGCCGAGCCACCGACGGCGCGCGGGCGGGTGTTGAGCGTGGCGGACGATGTGAAAGAGCGCAGGGTGGTTATGGCGGCTTTTGCGGGGTGGGTGAATCGGGATGAGGGTCGCGTGCATCGAACACCGACTAGTCGCTCCTATAGTTTGCCATACGCCTTCAGTAGGCGTGCTGTGTCGGCTCCATCGAGAATACAGAAACGCTTCGGGTTTCGAGGATCGATCGCCAAGGCTTCGGCCATCTTTACGACAGTATTGGCGATCTTGTTGCAGTGCTGAATGACGATGAGATCGGCCGGCTCGCCGAACGCTCGGACCAGCTGGTCGCCCCGCTTACCCATGTTTTTCGGGTGCATCTCGCCTTTGAGCGCCGGCCCTTTCAGGATGAACGCAGCAGATTGCGGGGCGCCACCGACTATCAGGCGGTTGGTCTGCAGGTCGGACACTTCCCCACCCCAATCCGCAGGAACGAAAGGCTCCCCGATAATTTCAGCAATGGCATCCTTGATCTCCGCTTCCGATATAGCTTGAAGTGCTTTGACGTCGCCGACGTTCGCACGCGGTGCATTCTGCAATCTGTCAAAAGAATCGATGTAGTCCGGATAAACGCGAATGGAATTTCGAATCGACATATTTATAATGGGCGATAAGTTATCGACAAGGTCTCCGATCATGTAAGGGAATATTTCGACTTTCTCTTCACTAAACTCGAACATCCCTAAGATAAATAGATTACGTTTACCGGATAGCATACCAATTGAACTTTGTGAGTAGTAGTGATCATTGCCGAGTTCTCCATGAACATTATGCTCTCTGTCACCTAGATTCAGGACTCCTGTGAAAGTTGCCGGGCACGGAGCCTTACCCGTTGCCTGGTTTTCAAAGGCTAAACGAGAACCTTTGAAACTAAATGTTCCCCAAGTAGATGCCAAGAACCGCGTTGGGTTAGATGTTTCCGCATAAGCACGCGCCACGTTGGGAATAAGCCCGGACTGCAAGAGCCTGTTCGCCACGCTCAGAGCGTAGCGCATCGCGGTTACACGCTCGATGCTGTTCGCATTGAGCGAGGTCTGAGCAACTGCCGGTATCTCGATCAACGCAAGTGACTCAAGGCGGCGAGTGTTCAGATAATACGGAGAAAGACCGATATTCCCATTGACATTCGCGGCCATGAATTGCCCCTAGCAATCTATATCTTCACATCATGTGATTAATAATTGTGACTTTAGTTTCGCATATACGAAAATCTTTCGCACCTTATTCTCATTATGGCGTGTCAATGCTACGCAGCTGATCCTATTCAGGGTGTTGTAGCAACCTGTCGCCTTCGACGCTATGTCAACCGCCAACGTCTGCACAGAAAGCTCAGGAGAAGCGAGATGCCAGTGAGCCAGCTAGATTATAACGGACTCGGCGCTGCCTTAATGGATAAAATCAATTTTACAGATGGTCCTCGCGGTCAGATGCTTGAGAAATTTAAGCACGAGATTGTCAATCTCATGATCGGCCTTCGTCGTGCGCAAGTGATCGGGTGGAACGGCAGGCCTGTGGATCCAGCAGAAACCTGCGATTTATGCAGCTATCCCGTTGAGCAGGCTGGCCTCTACGTCGATGGCGCAATCAAAAAAGGCGGCGGCATGTGGGCCAACATGTGCCTGCCCTGCTTTCTAGAGAAAGGACGGGGTGTCGGTTGGGGAGTCGGGCAAGTCTATCGACATGATGGCATTGGTTGGCAATGCATCGCCGGCGGCTCCCCGGAACCAGTTGACGACGACGAGTAGCGGCCTGACCGCAAGCGTTTGAAAACTAGAACAAATATGTGTTCTATTGCCGGCAAAGCTTATGGCAGTTCACGGTCTAAGTCCGCAAACACACCTGCCGATCGCCACAATTCACGATTACCGACAACGTAGAGCGCTTCCTTGGCGCGCGTCACCGCGACGTTGAGCAAGTTCGGCTCTCGGCCAGCCCAGATTCTTGCACCCTGCTGGCTCAGATTGGGCGCACCAAGCACGAAAATCACCGCCTCCGCTTCGCGACCTTGCACGGTGTGAATGGTACCGACACGCTCATAGACCCACTGGTCAATGTCCGGGATCGCGGCAGCAATGACCTCACTCTCGTGCAAGGCTCGGCGCAAACCTTCCGCGACCTGGACGAAGGGCGTCACCAAATACAGATCGGGGGCAAGTCCAGCTCGAACAATCCGTTCAAGCAGGTGGACTGCCACAGCGCCTTCTTCAGTGCACCATTTATCGGTGCCCGAACCGGCAACGTGCAGCCAGCACGAAGGTCCTAGCAAATCGCGTATCGCGGACGCACGCGGCGTCTTCGCCTGCACCATCAAATTCTCGTAGGCGACGCGATTCGCTATCTCGAACATTGGAGCCGAGCAGCGACGATGAACCAGCAGTGGGACGCCTACGGTGCGGCTGCCAATCCGTGCGCCGAACTCAGCGAACCAAGGCGTCGCGTCGTCGGCCAGCGTCTGAACGGAGGCGGCGGGTGCGGCAAAGCGGGCCGCATCAACACCAAAGGCGCCGCACACCGCTGCCGTCAGTCGATCGGGCAGCATCACAACGGGTGGAACCTGCACCGGATCACCAACAACGATAGCGCGATTGACACGCATGAGGGCACCGACCGCCTGCTGAGGTGAGGCCTGTGCCGCTTCGTCGATCAATAGCCAGCCCAATGACGCCGGTGGCAAGCGTCCAAGCATGGTGGCCACCGAGGCAAAGGTAGTCGAAACTGCGGGCACGACGAGAAACAGGCTCGACCAGAGATCTGGGGCAAGTGCGTCCTTCTCAGCATCGGCAAAGCCACGCCCGTCAATAATCTGCAGAGCTGCGCCAAGATTGTGGCGCAGCGGCTTTGCAGCAGCATCGATAAAAGCGCGATGGAGGTCGAGCGCTGCGGCGAAAAGGTCGTCACGCTGGCGGTGTTCCTCGGCGGTAAACCACGGTGAGGCCAGCTGGAAGGCGCGTGGTCCGGTTTCAAAAAAGGCGTCATCGACGAGCGGCGCGGTGCGCGCCTCGCGATCACGCGCCAGCGCCTCAAGTGCGGGCTGCAACGCCGCCCAGAAAAGTGCGGCTCGATTGGCCGCGCCAAAGCCCTCCCAAGGGGATCGAAAGTGGCGAAGGCTGCGGTCCGCTGGCAACACCTTAGCGTCGGAAGCAGCGCGCACCGCTTCACCAAAGGCTTGAGACAACGGTAGGTGCGTTTCACGCCACGTACGATATCGGCGCGACTGGAATAGCCATGCCAACAATCCGGGCCGCTGTTCCCCATGCGCCCGCGCGGCTTCATAGGCTCGCGCTACCGCGGGCAAGAGGCGGTTGCGCAGCCGTAATTGCTCGAGTTCAGCACGCTTTTTATCAACTGCCCCGGATATTTCCAGAAAGCGTCGGCGCGTTGTCTGCCAGCGCGAGAGCGCCAAGCGTCGGTCAAGCGGCGGCTTCAATGCTGTGACGATATATGGCGGTCGCTTCGACCCATCCTCCCCCACGACTTCAGGTTGCCGTCCATCAAGCGCTTTGAAATAGGCAAACAGCCCAGTGTCCTCGTTCCACCAGAAGCGATCTTTGAACGTGTAACGGTTGCCTCCATTGCCGAGCACGGCAGCAATCGCGCCCCAGCTTTCTCCATTGACCAGGCCATCAGCCATCGGCTTAAAATAACGCAGCTCCGACGCGTCGTCGGCAATCGCGGCCAATGCTGGAAGTTCACCACTCACATTCTCGACCGCCTTGTTGTTCGACGACGCGATCAACATCTCATAGCCTTTGAGGCGTGGATCGAGCTTGTAGAGATGGATCCACGCACCACCCATGTTGAGCCGTTCACCCGAGTTGCTGAATGCCGTTTCGGGATAATCGAACGCAGCCATTGCAGTGGCGCGCGCGGTCACAAGCCCAGCAACGACATCGCGCAGCAAAGTCGTTTTGCCGGTGCCCGGCGGACCATTCACTGCGAGAATCTCGCCGGGCCCTTGGCCCAAAGCGAGATTGACGGCAGCTTGCTGCATCAGGACCAACGGGTGGCGGCCGGGCCCCGGCCAACGGCCGCCAGGAAACCTTGCCGGCGAGGTCGCGTCTTCAATCGCCGTCTCGTCATGCAAAAGGTCACGGCGTTGGGTCGGCGCCAGAGCGCCCAGGAAACGCCTCAAGCCGTCTGGCGCCTCGCCATCGCGCAACAGCGCGCCCGCCTTGGAAAGATCATCAAGATAGAAGCTGTTCAGCAAAAGCGGCTCAGGTGGTTCACTTTGCCGATATGGCACGAGACTGCGCACAGCGAAGCTGGGTGGGCGGGTAGATCCCGACGCCAAGCCGAACGTGTCAACCAACCAGCTATAAGCAGATTGAATTGCGGCGAGGTCTAGCGGTTTGGCTTTGCCATCACTGCCTTCTTGGAACAGACGCTTATGTAGCGCTGCCTCGATACGGGGACCCGCTTCCGTCCAACTGCTCAGCGTTGCTGGATCATTGGCGAGCGCTTGTGGGTAGCCCCAACCAAAGCTCGAAAGGACCACGCATTTATCGTCGATCGGACGCCCTTCACGATCGACGATGACGATAGCAAGCGGCGCATCCCCCCGCGCCTGGGGTCGCTCCGGCCGTGTATCCGCAAAGCGTTCGAGCAGGTGATCGATTGCCGGTTTCATGGGAAGAGAACCAAGCACGATCTGAAAGTAAAGCCGTTTGCCCGGTGGCCCCTTGGCCGGCCCACCGTCCCACGGCAGTCCCTGCTCGATCCGCGCAATTCGCCGCATATCCCCGCCCGCCAAATCCGCGGGTTTGCGGAAAGTCGCGGGCGAAAGCACTTCGAGCACCGTCCAAGCATGAATGACATTGATCGGATCGTCGGGAACCGTGATTTTGCGAGCCAACGGACGGAAGAGCGGTGCCGCTGCCTCCGGGCTTACAAATGGCACTCTGACTTTGCCCGCTGGCATAGTGGCTGCACGGGGCGTGACCGGTAGCTGCGGTTGAGATGCTGGTGATGCTCTTTGGCCACCGTCACTCGGCGCTGCTGCAACCGCAGCGGCTTGGCGAGGAGAACGTCGCGGCTCCGCTGGAGGGCTCGACAGAAGCTGCTGGAGTCGCTTACGCAACGTTGCGGCCCGCATTGTAGTACGGTGCTGAAGTTCCGAGAGCACAGCACGTTGTACGCCAGTATTTGTTGCGGCGTCATCGACGAGCTTCTCTAGCTCGACGATGCTACGTTGGGCATAGGGGCGACGCTCATTCACAATATGGCGATGGCCCAGCGGCGCTTGTATTAATTTTCATTACCGTCGCCCCGATTCTGGCCGAGTTTTTCGCCATAGTAGCTCTATAGCATAGCAGGATATGGGCGGCCCAATCTAGGAATCTGGTGCGGACGGCCGACATGGACTATGGGCCTGTTCGCGGCGGCGCTGCGGCTGCGGCGGGCGGACGATGCGGTACGCCCGGGCTCGACGCGGCGCGGGTCGTGCCCGCCGCGCTGCATGCGGTGGGCGCGTTCGTCGAGACCAATACGCTTTTGAGCAACCGGCTGGCGGCGATCCCCGGCGTGCTGGCCTATCGCGAGGGGCGGGTGATCGATGTGGCGAGCGGGCGGGATATTACGGACGAGAATGTGAACTGACGGGCTTTACCCCCGGTTCAATCACGAGCTCCCGCCGGCGCCTCCAAACCGCCGCGCGTTTTCCTGCCGCACCGTGCGATGGAGAATTTGAGTGCCAGGCGGGTGCGCCCGCTGGTGCAATCCGGCGAGATCATCGGCGCGAGGACGATCCTGCCGTCCGTCGCCGGGGGAAGCCGGGGCGGCTCGGCGAGGAACTGACGCAGCGCCATGCGTCCCTCCGGCGTCTCGATATGGTTGCGGTGGCCGAGACCGGCGGTGATGTCCGTCCCGTCGATCACCGTGAAATCGGCCGGGCGCGCGGGCATGCCCGGCAATGTCGGGGCGCCCGGATAACAGCGATCGGACGGCATCGTGTTGAGGCGACGCAGGCGGAAGACGCAGCCGAGATCGCCGATGCGGGGGTTGCCGTGCACGCCCCATGACGACCGCAGGACCAGATCATGGCCGGAGGCGAACAGCGCGATGCGCCGGCCCTTTCGAACCACGTCCCGCGCGAGATCATGGTCGAACACCTCCCGGTCGATATCGGGCGAGGCGAGCACGACGGTCCTTATGCGGCCCGCAAGGTCGGGGTTGGTCGTCTGCAGGTGACGCAGCCCGTCGATCGCGAGACGCGTCCCCATGCTGTGCGACACCAGAACCACTTCGCGTTCCGGCATCTGGCGCACGAGATCGACGAGCACATCGTCGAAATAGGCCTGCGCCCAATGGGCATTTTCCTCGTCCCAGGTATATTTCGTCACGGCATGCTGGGAGGGCCAGATGAAGGCGACCACGGGCCCGTCAAAACGCGCGGCAGCGGCGATCTGGTCGGCGGCCGACAGCGCGGCGGTGGCGCCGTTGTTATAGCCATGGACATAGAGAAGGATGCGCCGGGGCGGCGCTTGCAGCGACTGGCGCAGCCCGTCGTCCCATGCGTCTTTCGCGGCGAAGGCCAGCACTGGGGCCTTCTCCGTACCCTGCGTGGCGAAACCATAGCGGACGGGTTCGATCGCCTGCTCGTGCAGGTTATGAAAAGAGCCGCGCCTGGCCGATAGCGCCACGAGCTTGTCGCCCGCGCAATCGGGGTCTCCGAGGGCGACGAAATAGATCGCCTCCCGGGCGGGCACGGGCGCCTCCATCTTCGGGGTGCAGCCGGCGCCCGACACTCTATAGGCTGGTGGAACGCTGAGGCAGCCCGACAGCGACAGGGCGGCGACCATCGCGACCAGGGGCAATATTCGCTTTGTCATGGCTGACCGATGTCCCCTTTTTAGAGCATCGCGCCCGAAACCGGAATCGGTCGCGCGGTGGAACACCTCCTTGCCGATCTTCGGGCGCGAGGCGAGGCCGATCTTGCCGCGTTTCCTGGGCGCGCGGGACATGAGGTGCGTGTCGTCGACGTGCGGCGCGAAGCGGCAATGGGGGTGACGCGTGCTGCTTCCCGCTGTTTAATTAGGGGTTATTGCACGTGTCACCGAAATAAAACGCGTCAGGATGGAGGCCTGGGTGGCTCCCCCCGCCACCGCAGCCAGGGCAGCAGCAGCGGCCGGAGCACCGGCGAGGTGCCGTTGGGTGTCTCGACGTCGATAGTGCGATGGGCGAACTGCCAGTAGAGCATGACGCTGAGCGTCGCGGCGTAGAAGCACCATACCGAGGCGAAGGCGTTGCCCTTGACGAACCCGACGATGGTCAGGCCGACGACGTTGAGCACGCCATAGGCCCTGACGACGCGGTGGGTCGACAGCAGCATCGCGCCGCAGGTGGCGAGAACATAGAGGCTGGGGATCACCACGCCGCCGGTCAGCGGGTTGCGATAGGCGATCGAGTGGTGCGAGACGAAGACCTCGCTGGGATAGAAGACCAGCCCGAAAAGATCCCACAGGCCGACCAGCAGGCCGATGCCGGTCAGCGCGACGATGGCGATGCGGCGCCAGCCGCGCGGCTCCATCAGCGCGATGGCGAGCGGCATGAGGAAGGGCAATATCCCCTGCGCATAGACGGTGAAGAGGAAGGCGGCATGATCGAGCGCGAGCTTGCCGATCTGCCCGTTCAGGCCGAGCCACACCGTTCCTTCGGCCGCCTGGTGGAAGGCGAACAGCAACGGCACCGCGGCGAAGAGCAGCGCGCGCGGTTCGCGGACATGGCGCAGCGTCGCCACGCCGATTCCACCGAGCACGCCGGCGGCGATGAAGCTGGACGTGGCCGAAAAGCACATATGCGGTCCCCCCGGGCCAATGTCGCCGGGCACCGGTGTGGCGTGCTTCGCGGGCGTTGGCCAGCGTTATGGGGAGTCCATCGCGTAGGGGCGCTGACGCGGGTTGGCGCTCATTCCCTTCGGACTGGCACCGTGCTCCTGCGCGCGCAGGCGTCCAGGGTTCCGGGCGCGACGCTCCTGGCCCTGGGTTCCTGCGTGCGCAGGAACACTTTTCCTGGTTTTGACGGGACGGGGACCAAACAGATTCGGGTGACGGCGTGCAAAAGCGTGCGGCATTTTTGCAACGATCACCGCGCCAGGGACGGCAAAACTTGATCTGCATAAAGGCGTGGCGCGGCGGATTAAGAGAATAGTAGCCGCCGTGGCGCGATGGTTGCGCGGACGCGGCTGATGTGCTGCTATTTGGCGTGCGCCGTCGGGGGGCGGCGTTGGAATGATCGGGGGGGGGCGACGGTGAGGAGCCCCTGCGGTGAATGCTGAATCCCCTCGCGGCACGTTCGATCGCCGCCAACTCGTGTCCGCGCTGCGCAGCCTGCGCCGCGGCGATTTCACCGTCCGCCTGCCCGAGGACCAGCCCGGTGCCGATGCCGAGATCGCCCAGCTCTTCAACGAGGTCGTCGGGCTGAACCAGCAGATGACCGAGGAGTTCGAGCGCCTCTCCAAGGTGGTCGGCAAGGAAGGCAAGATCACCCAGCGCGGCCGGGTACGCAGCGCGACCGGCAGCTGGGACACCGCGATCCGATCAATCAACGAGCTGATCGAGGACATGGTGCAGCCGACCGCCGAGGTGGCGCGCGTGATCGGCGCGGTGGCCAAGGGCGACCTGTCGCAATCGATGACGGTCGAGATCGACGGCCGCCCGTTGCGCGGCGAATTCCTGCGCATCGGCAAGGTGGTCAACACCATGGTCGAGCAGCTCGCCTCCTTCGCCTCGGAAGTGACGCGCGTGGCGCGCGAGGTGGGCACGGAAGGCAAGCTCGGCGGGCAGGCGACGGTGAAGGGCGTCGGCGGCACGTGGAAGGACCTGACCGACAACGTCAACGCCATGGCCACCAACCTGACCGGCCAGGTGCGCAACATCGCCGAGGTGACCACGGCGGTGGCGTCGGGCGATCTGTCGAAGAAGATCACCGTCGAGGTGAAGGGCGAGATCCTCGAGCTGAAGAACACCATCAACGTGATGGTCGACCAGCTCAACTCTTTCGCATCCGAAGTCACCCGCGTCGCGCGTGAGGTCGGCACCGAAGGCAAGCTCGGCGGGCAGGCGCGGGTGGAGGGCGTCGGGGGCACGTGGAAGGACCTGACCGACAACGTCAATCTGATGGCCGACAACCTGACCGGCCAGGTGCGCAATATCGCCGAGGTGACGACGGCGGTGGCGCTGGGCGACCTGTCGAAGAAGATCACCGTCGATGTGAAGGGCGAGATACTGGAGCTTAAGAACACCATCAACACGATGGTCGACCAGCTCAACTCCTTCGCATCCGAAGTCACCCGCGTCGCCCGCGAAGTGGGGACAGAAGGCAAGCTTGGCGGTCAGGCGCAGGTGCGCGGCGTCGCCGGCACCTGGAAGGACCTGACCGACAACGTCAATCTGATGGCCGACAATCTCACCGGCCAGGTGCGCAACATCGCCGAGGTGACCACCGCGGTGGCGCGCGGCGACCTGTCGAAGAAGATCACCGTCGATGTGAAGGGTGAGATCCTCGAACTGAAGGACACCATCAACGTGATGGTCGACCAGCTCAACGGCTTCGCCTCGGAAGTGACGCGCGTGGCGCGCGAGGTCGGCACGGAAGGCAAGCTGGGCGGCCAGGCGCAGGTGCCGGGCGTCGCGGGCACCTGGGCCGACCTGACCGACAATGTGAATTTGATGGCGGCGAACCTGACCGGCCAGGTGCGCAACATCGCCGACGTGACCACCGCCGTGGCGCGCGGCGACCTGTCGAAGAAGATCACGGTCGATGTGAAGGGCGAAATCCTCGAGTTGAAGAACACGATCAACGTGATGGTCGACCAGCTCAACTCCTTCGCCTCGGAAGTGACGCGCGTCGCGCGCGAGGTGGGTTCGGAAGGCAAGCTCGGCGGCCAGGCGCAGGTCGAGGGCGTCGCCGGCACCTGGAAGGACCTCACCGACAACGTCAACCTGATGGCCGGCAACCTGACCGGCCAGGTGCGCAACATCGCCGAGGTGACGACGGCGGTGGCGCTGGGCGACCTGTCGAAGAAGATCACCGTCGATGTGAAGGGCGAGATCCTCGAGCTGAAGAACACCATCAACGTGATGGTCGACCAGCTCAATTCCTTCGCCTCCGAGGTGACGCGCGTGGCGCGCGAGGTGGGCTCGGAAGGAAAACTCGGCGGCCAGGCGAAGGTCGAGGGCGTCGGCGGCACGTGGAAGGACCTGACCGACAATGTGAACGCGATGGCCGCGAACCTGACCGGCCAGGTGCGCAACATCGCCGAGGTGACCACGGCGGTGGCGCTGGGCGACCTGTCGAAGAAGATCACCGTCGATGTGAAGGGCGAGATCCTCGAGCTGAAGAACACCATCAATACGATGGTCGACCAGCTCAATTCCTTTGCGTCCGAGGTGACGCGTGTGGCGCGCGAGGTGGGCACGGAAGGCAAGCTGGGTGGTCAGGCGCAGGTGCGCGGCGTCGCCGGCACGTGGAAGGACCTGACCGACAACGTCAATTTGATGGCCGACAACCTCACCGGCCAGGTGCGCAACATCGCCGACGTGACCACCGCGGTCGCCAAGGGCGACCTGTCGAAGAAGATCACCGTCGACGTGAAGGGCGAGATTCTCGAGCTGAAAAATACCATCAACGTGATGGTCGACCAGCTCAACGGCTTCGCCTCGGAAGTGACGCGCGTGGCACGCGAGGTCGGCACGGAAGGCAAGCTCGGCGGCCAGGCCCAGGTGCCCGGCGTCGGCGGCACGTGGAAGGACCTGACCGACAACGTCAACCTGATGGCGATCAACCTGACCAACCAGGTGCGCGGCATCGCCGACGTGGTCACCGCGGTGGCGCAGGGCAATCTGAAGCGCAAGCTGGCGGTCGACGCCAAGGGCGAGATCGCCGCGCTGGCCGACACGATCAACGGCATGATCGAGACCTTGTCGACCTTCGGCGACCAGGTGACCAACATGGCGCGCGAGGTCGGCATCGAGGGCAAGCTGGGCGGCCAGGCGCGCGTGCCGGGCGCCGCCGGCCTGTGGCGCGACCTGACCGACAACGTCAACCAGCTCGCCGCCAATCTGACCAATCAGGTGCGCTCGATCGCCGAGGTGGCGACGGCGGTGACCAAGGGCGACCTGACGCGCTCGATCGCGGTCGAGGCGTCGGGCGAGATGGCCGCGCTGAAGGACAATATCAACGAGATGATCCGCAACCTCAAGGAACAGACCTTGAAGAATGCGGAGCAGGACTGGCTCAAGACCAACCTGGCGCGCTTCTCGCGCATGCTGCAGGGCGAGCGCGACCTGGCGACGGTGTCCAACCTGATCATGTCTGAACTCGCCCCGCTGGTGAACGCGCAATACGGCGTGTTCTACGTCGCGACGCGCGAGGACGACGAGACCGTGCTCGAGCTCGCCGCCAGCTATGGCGCCGAGCGCAAGGGCGAGCTGAAGCCCGCCTTCAAGCTGCGCGAGGGACTGGTCGGCCAGGCCGCCGCCGACAAGCGCGGCATGCTGCTGAAGAACGTGCCGGCCGACTTCCTGCGCATCGGCTCGGGGCTGGGCCATGCCACGCCGGCCAATGTCAACATCATGCCGGCGCTGTTCGAGGATGACGTGCAGGCGGTGATCGAGCTGGCCTCGTTCAGCGAGTTCAACGAGACGCACCAGAGCTTTCTCGACCAGCTGATGGAATCGGTCGGCATCGTGCTCAACACGATCGCCGCGACGATGCGCACCGAAGGGCTGCTCAAGCAGTCGCAGCTGCTGACCCAGGAGCTGCAGGCGCGCCAGACCGAGCTGACCACCAAGCAGGAGGAGCTGCACGCCACCAATGAGGAGCTGGAGGAGAAGGCCCAGCTGCTCGAAAACGAGAAGAAGCAGGTCGAGGAGAAGAATCTCGAGATCGAGATGGCGCGCCGCGCGGTCGAGGAGAAGGCCGAGCAGCTCGCACTGACCTCGAAATACAAGTCCGAGTTCCTCGCCAACATGTCGCACGAGCTGCGCACGCCGCTCAACTCGCTGCTGATCCTGTCCAAGCTGCTGGCCGACAACCCGCAGGGCAACCTCAACGAGAAGCAGACCGAATTCGCGCGGACGATCAACTCGGCCGGCTCGGACCTGCTCAACCTGATCAACGACATTCTCGATCTGTCGAAGATCGAATCCGGCACGGTGTCGATCGAGATCGGCGACATGCCGATGAGCGGGCTCAAGCAGCATATGGAGCGCACCTTCCGCCAGCTCGCCGCGGACAAGGCGCTCGACTTCAAGGTCGAGTTCGACCCGGCGCTGCCGCCGACTATCCGCACCGACGAGAAGCGGCTGCAGCAGGTGATCCTCAACCTGCTGTCGAACGCCTTCAAGTTCACCGCGCAGGGCAGCGTGACGCTGGCGGTGCGGCCGGCGACGAGCGGGTGGAGCTCCAACCATCCGGTGCTGCGCAATACGACCAGCGCGATCGAGATCGCGGTGACCGACACCGGCATCGGCATTCCGAAGGACAAGCAGAAGCTGATCTTCGAGGCCTTCCAGCAGGCCGACGGCACGACCAGCCGCAAATATGGCGGCACGGGTCTCGGCTTGTCGATCAGCCGCGAGATCGCCCGGCTGATCGGCGGCGAGCTGCAGGTCCGCTCGACCCCGGGCGTGGGATCGACCTTCACGCTGTTCGTGCCGCCCCAGGCGATGGTCCCGGCGACCGCGCTGGAGGGCACCACCATCGCGCGATACGACAATAGCGGCGCGATGATCACCTCGGCACTGCCGACTAATTTCGAGGTCAGCGACGATCGCGACGCGCTGGACGGCGAGGCCTTCGTGCTGATCGTCGAGGACGACCCGACCTTCGCCTCGATCCTGCTCGACATCGCGCACGAGGCGGGGATCAAGGGCGTGATATCGACCGCCGGCTCGGGCACGCTGGCGACGGCGCGCAAGATGCAGCCAAGCGCGATCACGCTCGATCTCGGCCTGTCCGACATCGATGGCTTCGTGCTGCTCGACCTGCTCAAGCACGATCCGCAGACCGCGCACATCCCGATCCACATCATCTCCGGCGCGGACAAGCTCGGCCGAGCGCTCGAGCTGGGGGCGAGCGGCGTGACCGAGAAGCCGGCCAAGCCGCGCGAGCTGGCCAAGCTGTTCGCCAAACTGGCCGAACGGGCCGCGCGCGACGACCGGCCGGTGGTGGCCTTGCTCGACCAGCCCGAGGCGGCGAGCACCCCGTCGAGCGTGCCCGAACTGGCCGGTGCGAAAATCCTCATCGTCGATGACGACATCCGCAACATCTACTCGCTGACCAGCGTACTGGAGAGCCACGGCGTCGAGGTGCTCCACGCCGAGCGCGGCCGCGATGGCATCCTCATCCTGCAACAAACGCCGGGGATCGACGTTGCGCTGATCGACATCATGATGCCGGAGATGGACGGCTATGAGACGATGCAGCAGATCCGCGAGGATGAGAGTCTGAACAACATCCCGCTCATCTCGGTGACCGCCAAGGCGATGAAGGGCGACCGGCAGAAATGCCTCGACGCCGGCGCCTCGGACTATATCGCCAAGCCGGTCGACATCGACCTGCTGCTCGCCTTGCTGCGCGTGTGGATCGCCCGCGCACGCGAAGGCTCGGTGGCGGATAATCCATCGGCGATGGCCGCGGAATGAGCCGGCGCACCAGGCCGACCGGCGAGCCGCCGGCGAAAGACGCGCCGGGCGGGCTGCTGCTCGGCGCGCGGCCCGCGCCGGCGCGGGTGCTGGTGGTCGATGACGACGAGAACAACCTGCTCGCCATCCGCACCGTGCTGGAGGATCTCGCCGAGGTGGTGACGGCCTCGTCGGGCGACGACGCGCTGCGTGAGTTGCTGCGCCACGAATTCGCGGTGATCCTGCTCGACGTCTATATGCCGGGGATGGACGGCTATGAGGCGGCCGGCATCATCCGCAGCCGCGAGCAGTCGCGCCGCATCCCGATCGTCTTCCTCTCCGCGGTCAACAAGGAGAGCGCGCACCTGCTGCGTGGCTATGCGATGGGCGCGGTCGATTATGTCTTCAAGCCGGTCGAGCCGGCGGTGCTGCGCTCCAAGGTCAGCGTGTTCGTCGACCTGTACCTGATGCGCCGCGAGATCGAGCGCAAGGCGCTGCAGGAACGCGAACTGCTCGACGCCAACCTCAAGGCCAATGCCGAACGGCTGCGCGTCGAGCGCGAGCTGCGCATTGCCGAGCAACGCCAGGCCGCGCTGATCGATTCGCTGCCGATCCTGTTCTATCTCGAAACCGCCGGCGTCACGCCGCGCCGACCCCGCCTGGTGAGCGGCGACTTCGTGGCGATGACCGGCTTCTCCGTGGCGGACATCGACAATCAGCCAACGCTTTGGCACGACCGGTTGCATCCCGAGGATCGTGCGCGCGCGGAAGCGGCGCTGAATGCGCGCGCGACCGGGGGGCCGTTGGCGATGGAATATCGCTGGCAGCATGCCGATGGGAGCTATCGCCATATCCTCGACCAGGCGGTGCCGCTGGGCGACACGGATGGTCGGGCGGCGGAATATGCCGGCACGCTGCTGGACGTGACCGAGCGGAAGAATCTCGAGAACAAGCTGGTCCAGGCGCAGAAGATGGACGCGATCGGCCAGCTGACCGGGGGCATCGCGCACGATTTCAACAACCTGCTGGCCGCGGTGCTGAGCGGGCTGGGCCTGATCGAGAAGCGCGTGCCGCTCGCCGACGAACATCGACGCATCCTCGACATGACACGCCGCGCCGCCGAGCAGGGATCGGAACTGGTCGGCCGCCTGCTCGCCTTCGCCCGCAAGCAGACGCTCGAGCCGGCACCGGTCGATCTCGCGCGGCTGGCCGGCGCGGCGAGCGACCTGCTCGCGCACACGCTGGGCGGGCTGGTGCAATGCGACTGGCAGATCGCCGGCGACGTATGGCCGGCCTATGCCGATGAGGCCCAGCTCGAACTCGCGCTGATGAACCTGATCATCAACGCGCGCGATGCGATGGCCGAGGGCGGCACGATCACGGTCAGCACCGCGAACCGCCAGATCGGCGCTGACGAGGAACCCGGCCTCGCGCCGGGCGATTATGTCGGATTGATCGTCAGGGACCATGGCGCCGGCATGTCGCCCGACGTTCTCGCACGGGTCCTCGAGCCGTTCTTCACGACCAAGGCGATCGGCAAGGGAACCGGGCTCGGGTTGAGCATGGTTTACGGCTTTGTCGAGCAGTCGGGCGGCGCGATCCGCATCGAAAGCCATGTCGGAAAGGGCACCTCCGTCACCATGTGGTTGCCCCGCGCGCACGAAGCGACGGCGCCGTTGCCCATGGCGACCGACGAGGCGCCTTTGATCGGCGAAACGCCCCCGCTGCGCATCCTGCTGGTCGACGACCATCCCGAGGTGCGGGCGACCACGGCCGCCTTGCTGGAAGATAATGGCCACGCGGTGGTCGAGGCGAAGGACGGCAGCAACGCCCTGCGCCTGCTGGCCGCCAAACAGTCGTTCGATCTGTTGATCACCGACTATGCCATGCCCAATATCTCGGGCGCGGAGGTGATCGCGGGGTCACGCAAATTACGCCCGGAACTCGCGGCCATCATGATCACCGGCTATGCCGACCCGGCCATGCTTCCTCCCGCGCAACAGGCGACCTTGCTCACCAAGCCTTTCACCCCCGCCCAGATGAACGAAGCCATCTGGAAAGCGCTGAAATCGGGCAGCCCGGTCGCGTCGATGTTCCAATAGCGCGCGACACGCCGCAGAACGGAAGTATCGCACGCTGCCATCGCGTCGTTAATCTTCAAGCCCGGCGCGTCCGAATCGGCCATATTCCGTCCCCGGCGCGGGCCGTATCAATCCTTGCGCGCCGGGATTAGGATGAGCCGCGATGGTCACCAGCGAGACGTTCGAACAGGCGCTGATCGTCGAGGACATCCTCGCCACGCGGCAGTGGCTGACCGGGCTGGTGCACAGCGCGTTCGAGCGCGCGGGGGTCTATTTCGCCAGCGACCTGCGCACCGCGCGGGCGTGGTTCGCGGAAGGCGGCGCGGCGGAGCGGCGGACCATCGCGCTGGTCGATCTCGGCCTGCCCGACGGCTCCGGCATCGACCTGATCCGCGAGGTCAGCGCGGCGCACCCGCATGTCCAGCTGGTCGTCACCACCATCTATGACGATGACGCACACCTGATGCAGGCGATGGCGGCGGGCGCGGACTCCTATCTGCTCAAGGACCGGCCGGCCGAGGAGCTGGTCGCGCTGCTGCGGCGGATCGGCGATGGCGAGGTGGCGCTGTCGCCGCCGATGGCGCGGCGGCTGCTCGACCATTTCCGGCGCCACGCGACCTTCATGACGGCGGGCGCGGCGGAGTCGGGCGAGCCCGAGCTGAGCGCGCGCGAAAACGAGGTGCTGGCAATGATCGCGCGCGGGCTGACGCTGAACGAGGCGGGCAAGGCGCTGGGCATCTCGCGCTCGACCGTGGCGAGCCATGTCAAGACGGTGTACCGCAAGCTGGGGGTGACGTCGCGCGCGGAAGCCGCGCTGGAGGCGACGCGGCGGCGGTTGACGTGAGCGGGTATATCGGTGGTCACCTGGGCTCGTCTGGTATTTGTCCCGACGAAACAAGCTGGGATGTTCCTGCGTACGCAGGAACCCAGGGCCATGAGCGTTGCGCCCGGAACCCTGGGCTCCTGCGTGCGCAGGAGCACGGGAGTTGTCGGAAGGGAATGAGCACCAACTCGTTTCAGGTGACGGAAATCAGGTGAGCGGACCTCCCGACAACACATACCCCGCCCTCGCCGCGCGGCTGTGGCGGCGGCCGGCGGTGGCGATCGGGGTGTTTGCCTATGCCATGGCGGCCCTGTGCCTGGCGGCGCTGGCGATCGCGCTGCACATGCCGGCGTTCGGGGCGCGGTTCGACCAGGCGGGGGACGATATCGCGGTGTATCTGGCCGATGGGCGCGTCGCGATCGTGCAGCCGGGGACGGTGGTGACGGTCGCGAGCAGCGCGGGCAGCGCGCGGGCGACCGCGGGGGAGCTGGTGGCTGACTATATGCCCGATGGCGGGCCGGGCGCGGTGCGCGGCTGGTATCGGCGCGGCGACGCGATGGCGCGGATCGCCATGGCGCCGGGGGCGACGATCACGGTGGCGGGTGGCGGGCGGACGATCCGCGCCTCGCTGGCGCCGCGCGGCCGAGCGCTGGGCGACCTGCCGAGCGATTTCTGGCTGCTGATGACGCAGGCGATCGTGATCGGGCTGCTCGGCATCGGGCTGAGGCTGGCGCGGCCGGGCGATCCGCGCGCCTGGCTGTTCGGCGCGAGCAGCGACGGGGTGATGCTGGCGGGCTTTTCCGGCGCGGTGTTCGACGCGCGCGAGCTGGTGGCGGACGGCACGCTGTTGCAGCTGCTGCAGGCGATCAACTTCATCGGCTCCAACCTGTGCGGGGTCGGGCTGTGCGCGCTGTTCCTGCTGGTGCCGCGCGAGATCGCGCCGCGCCGGGTACAGGTCGGCGCGATCGCGGCGGCGGTGGCGGTCGGCATGCTGGAGGGCGCGGCGGTGATCCCGCGCGCGGGCTTCTATCTGTTGCTGTTGCTGCCGACTTTGGCCTTTCCGCTGATCTATGCGCTGCAATGGCGCGGCACGCGGCACGATCCGGCGGGGCGATCGCTGCTGCGCTGGAACGGGGCGTGGACCTTTTTCGGATCGGCGCAGATCGGGCTGGCGATGGCGGCGCCGATCCTGTTCGGTCTGGCGCCGATCGCCTCGGACGGGATGATCATCGTGCCGCTGTTCCTGATCTATGGCGGCATCGCCTTCGGGGTGGCGGGGTTCCGGCTGTTCGAGCTCGACCGCTGGACCTATCGGCTGGTGCTGGGCGCGCTGGCGATATTGCTGCTGGTGCTGGGCGATGCGGCGCTGGTCTCGCTGCTGCGGGTCGAGGCGCCGGTGGCGCTGGGGCTGTCGGTGCTGGCGGTGGGCTATCTCTATTTCCCGCTGCGCGCGCTGTTGTGGCGGTGGATCAGCGGGGAGCGGGCGCTGTCGAGCGACGCGCTGTTCCGCGCGGCGACGGTGGTAGCGTTTTCGGCCAGCGCGCAGGCGCGGCGCGACGGGTGGCGCGCGCTGCTCGACCGGCTGTTCGAGCCGCTGGAGATCGTGGCGAGCGCGGACGGGGTGGCGGCGCCGGCGGTGCGCGACGCGGGCGAGGTGCTGGCGCTGCCGGCGATCGCCGATGACGTGGCGCTTTCCCTACGCTTCGCGCGGCGCGGGCGACGGTTGTTCGGGCCGGCCGAGCTGAGCACCGCGCGCGAGCTGATCGCACTGATGACGGAAGCGGAGGCGGCGCGGGCGGAATATGGCCGCGGCGTCGCCGAGGAGCGCCACCGCATCGCGCGCGACCTGCATGATGATGTCTCGGCGCATCTGCTGACCGGGCTGCACCGCGAGGAGGTCGCGCTGGTACGCGGCGATGTGCGGCAGGCGCTGGTCGAGATCCGCACCATGGTGTCGAGCCTGTCCGGCCCGGCGCTGCCGCTGGCGACGGTGATCGCCGATTTGCGATACGAGACGGCGGAGCGGCTGGCGGCGGCGGGGGTCTCGCTCGACTGGGCGGTCGCCGACGGCGCGGCGACGGACGCGGTGCTGCTCGATTATACGCGCCACAAGGCGCTGGCCTCATCGCTGCGCGAGGCGGTGAGCAATGTGATCAAGCATGCCGGCGCCGCGATGCTGACGGTGACGATGGCGATTGCGGACGGCGTGTTGACGCTGGCGATCGCCGATGACGGGGCGGGGGCGAAAGCGCGCGCCGCGGGAGCGGGGCATGGCCTGGGCAACATCGCGGCGCGGCTCGGGGAGATTGGCGGGACGTGCGTTGCCTCGGCCGGGGCCGAGGGGTTCCGGCTGGTGTTGCGAATGCCGGTCGCGGGGTGAGAAAGGCGTGCGGAAACAGGAGCCCATGGTTGCAAGCGGGACGCCCGTGGCCCTGGGTTCCTGCGTTCGCAGGAACACTTTGGGGGTGACCATCCAGATCTCAAACGGACGGGGCGGCCTCCCGTTGAGGAGACCGCCCCGCCAATCGCTTGCCTGTGCCCGGTTCAGAAGTTGAACCGCACCCCGGCGTTGATGGTGAAGCTGCGCAGCCGGGCGTCGTGGTGGCGTGGGTGGAGTTTCACCTGTTCCGACCTGTTAAAGCAGGTGGATGCTTTTTTTGCGATGGTGTGGTTTCCATCTTATCGTTGTTCGTCAGATGTTTGGATGAAGTTCAAATCCAACTTAACAGGTGAAGGAGCAGGTGCCGAACAGGTGCGTCAGCAGGTCGGAACAGGTGGTAGCAGGTGAGGAATGCGCGGCCCGCGCGCGCGGTGGCCGCGCCACCGACGCCGCGCGGGCGGGTGTTGAGCGTGGCGGACGATGTGAAAGAGCGACGGTGGTTATGGCGGGTTTTGCGGGGTGGGTGAATCGGGTTGAGTACCGGGGCGAAGGCGCCCAGCGCGCCGCGACGTCGGGATCGAGAAAGGCCTCTTCGACCGCCAAAGGTGAGCGGCAATTTGCCCCGACATTTTTTCGTGAACCGAAGCCACTACGACGATGCCGCTTTGTATCGGGGGCGTAAGATCGAAGGTTGAGGCAACCACGTACGGAGGTGTTTTCGAGAGGCGTGACGGCTGCACGCTGGTTAGTGGCGTCGTGACTTCCGGTTTCGACTTCGCCGGCTTCGCGTTCGCACCACCGGCTGGTCGCCCGTTTAGCTCAAGCCGCTCCGATAGCGTCGAGGGGCGCCACTCACCCAGACGGAACTGAGGCGCCGGCATAGGGATCATAAGGCGTGGGCGGGGGGCGCACGGTCGGGCTGGGTCCCGGCGCCGGGACGAACGCCGCGCCCGCATCGAGGGGTACGCCGCTCTCCCCATCGCCGATCGCCGCCCGCACACCGGCGACGATGCTCGACGCACCAAACACCAGAAAGCAGCCGACGATCACCGCAACGCCCCGCCTGATCTCCAACCGCCCGGCGAGCATGCCCAACCCCACCGACGCGACGGCGACCACCGCAACGGTGGTGGCAAACGTGCCCAGCAGCGTGCCCTGCAGCCACGCCACCGCCGCGACCAGCGTGCCCGCCCCGGCGGGGTCAGAGAGCGAAACCGCATAGGACGGCAAAGACATCAGAGCGGTGTCAATTACGTGGAGTGTTACCGGAACCCCGCAACTCAACATAGCTACACTTCGTTTAAAAGAGATAATTCTGGGCTATCGCAGCTTATTCCAAACTATTACTCTTTCTCTTTTTTAACATTAGCAACGATATAGCAGCAGGAATATAAAGTAAGATCGATATTTGCTTCGATGTCAGGCCAAAAAAAGAAACATCGAAATAATAGTGATTAGCTTCACCAATAAATAGTATAATTAGAATAAAAAAATAAGTTAATCTCATATATTTTGGCAATACCATAATTCACCTCGGGCATCGGACTTGAGAGGGGGCAAGCCAATCCGAAAAATTCGTCAGCGCGCCCAGAACGTTTCCAGCAATATTATTTTGCTTCGCCTCCCGCACCCTACCCCAAGCGGTCCCGCGATAACCAGCCGTCAGGGCTTTAAAGAATTTACTGATAAGGACACTCGAACCAAGCGATACCGTTCCAGCAGCAGCGTTGTGCCAGCCGCCGCCGCCCAGCCCCTGCAAAACTCCACCGCTCACCTGCAGAACGCCCGCGATTTCACCAGTGACACCTCCCACCTCTATCATCGCGGCAGGTATCTCAAGGAGTTCCAGCTGACCCGACGCCGCTACAACAACGCCTGTGCCTATGCCGAGCTTAGTCATACCCCAGGAGAAATCTCCGACCCCATTAGATATGGACTCTATCCTGTTTCCGATTTCGCAAAAGCTGTATTTTGGCTTCGGAGTTGCCGCCCCGCTTGTCCACCGGGGCGCATTTCTATTCAGTGCCCACAACGCGCCTTGGCCGCCAAAGTCCGAGCGTGCGCCGAAGTTATAGTCGCGATAACCACCAAAATTGGACCCACCGGAATAGGGAGAAGACCCGAAAACGGTAATGTTGGCGTCCGATGCGCAGCCGGAATAGGCATAACAAGGTTGGGATCCGTCAACGCCGATAACTGTTTGCAGACCGCTGGGATCGCTGCCGTTGATAGGATCGCTACCGGCATAGTTATACCAGTTCATCCCATCACCATATCCGATCGGATCGGTCTGCATGAACCGACCGAGCGAAGGCGAGTAGATGCGCGCTTTGTAATAGGCCAACCCCAGCTCAGAGAGCCATGCTTGCCCCGTATACTGGAACCGCCCGACATTGGTGGAGGCCGGAATGCCGTACTCGTCATAGCTGTTCCTGGCGACGGTAGCGCCGGAAGCATTGGTCCGGGCAACGATCGAGCCACGCTCGTCCGCGACCAAATAAGTTTTTGTACCTGAAGCGTCATATTCGACCAGCGGCTCGTCTGTACCAGGCCCGAACACATAACGCTTGGTGATCGCGCCTGACGGATTGGCGATTTCGGCCGCGATCTGACCGCCGTCATACATGAACCGCGTCGAGGCGCTGGTGTCATACTCCGTCAGGCGTCCCGCCGGATCATAGTAGAGCGAGATGCCGCCCGTCATGCTCTTGAGAAAATTCTCCGACGTATAGCCATATGCCAGTGTGCCCGAAGTCGTCGCGGAACTCGTCAGGTTACCGCGCCCATCATAGCCGAAGGTTGCGCCGCCCGCACTGGTATATTGGTTCAGCCCATTGGCGGCATAGGATCGGTTCACGCCGACATAGCCGGTGAACGCATAGCTGGCGTTCGACCGCGTTGCCGAGGTGATCTGTCCCGACGGATTGTAGCCGAACGTCACGTTTTGATCATCCGCCGTGCCGGTGAGGTCGTTCATCAAACCCGTCAGCCGCGACACCGAATCATAGCTGTATGTTGTGGCCACGCCGTTGCCGCGGGTGAGTGTCGCCCGACGTCCGAGGTCGTCATAGGTGAACGTCGCCAGCACGGCCGAGCCGTTTTCCTTGATCACCGTCAACTGGCCGGCATTGTCATAGGTGTAGGTTGTGTAGAACCCGTCCTGCCATGTCGTTCGCGTACGATTGCCCGCCGGATCATATTGATAGCTGAGAGATCCAAACGGTTGTGTCTCGCTCGTCATCCGTCCCAGTGCATCCCAGGCATAGGACAGGGCGGTGGTGCCTTGCATCGCGGTCAACAGATGACCGGTCAGGTCGTAACCATAGCTCGCTCCCGCCTCGCCATTGGGGAGCGTCTTGGTGATCACCCGGTTGAGACCGTCATACACATAGCTGATCGCCGTCCCATCCCGCAGCCTTCGGCTGGTGATTTTGCCGTTGGCATCGTAGCCGAACTGCTCGTAGCTGCCGTCGGGATACGTCATGGTTGACGGCCGATCAAACCCATCATAGCCATATGCCGTGATGTTGCCGTTCGCATCCGTCACGCTCGCCAGATCGTTATTGGTATAGCCTCGGGTCACTTCGTCTGCCTGCGCGGGCGTGCCATAACCGCTCGTCACCTTGGTCTGGCGGTTCGCATTGTCATAGCTGTATTTGGTGATGCGGTCGGCCCCTGCGCTACCTGCCGTCTGCGCCGTGCAAGCCGGAGGAAGCGATCCCCAAGTCGCGCTATTCATTCGAACCGCAGTGCAATCCAGCCGGCTGGCGGCATCGTAGCTATATTGCGACACCGCATAGGTCGAGCCGCCTGCCGTCACTACGTCCATCACCTTGTGATCGTTAAGGTCGTAGGTGCTGGTCACCGCCTGGCTGGAGCTAAACGCCACCCAATCCGTATCCGTCACGCCATGCACAACGCCGTTCTCGGCCTTGGTCACATTCCCGTCGGCATCGTAGCTTAGCCGGCTGGCGGCGCGTGCCAACGGGCCGGCACCGTCGGGATCGGGCTTGATCTCTCCCGCGACCCGGCCAAGCTGATCATATCTCCTGTAAATAGTGTCCCCATTACCCGAGAGGGGGCCATCCTCGCTTATCAGGTTTCCGAAAGCGTCATATGTGTCGCTCACGGATGACTGAACGGAGCCGTCGCCCGATTGCGCCGTCTTGGACGTCGGCAGCAGCCCGTTCGCGCCGTAGCCCAGGGCGACCTTGGTCTCGTCGGCCGTTCCCGTGCAGGAAGCCGTCGTGCGACACGTCGATGTGCCTGTCACGACATAAGCCCCTGATACGACACCGTAAGTGTACCGGGTTTGCGGCCTGATTCCCCCGGCTGCCGCAGCCGGCTTGGTTACTGTTAACACTCCGCCATGGTTCTGATCGTAAGTGTAGTCGGTGACGTTGCTGAGCGCGTCTGTAGTAGATAACGGCTCGTTGCAGGTTTTTGCGTTGGCGCAATCGGGACTGAACTGAGCAGTCGTGACAATGTCGGGGGCTGAGCCCGCCGGTTTGGCGTGGATGGTAGTGGAAAGAATGTTGCCCCGCCCATCATAGGTGTATTGCGTGATAACACCACTAGGCGGAGTGATCGTCGTCACTCGCTTCTGGGAATCGTAACCCCAAGCATACTCGTGTAATAATTCGTCCTGAAAACGAAACAGATTTCCGTCACCATCGAATTGATAAAGACGTGTACTGCCCAGCGGATCGGTTCGGATTACGGTCGCATCGCCATTAGTGCCGGGGATACGTTGGTAGCCCCACGCATTGCCAATACTATCAATGACACGGAAGATTCCTGTGGACGAAGATGGCCGATCCAAAATTATCGCATCAACCGTTGGATTGGCCGGCCTCCGAATGGAATGTAGAATAGGATAATGCTGCGTTGTTAAACCAGTATAGAAATATTGGCTCGTGTTAGCCATCGCGTCCGTATAGCTGGTAAGTACGATATTGCTTTGCGCCAGAACATCGGGGTCGATAGGTGGCGTAACACCATATTGGTATGAAACAGATCTGGAGCAGCTAGGCTGAGCATTGCAAACCCCCAATTGATTAGATGATGCTAAGATAGATGTAACACCAAATACAGGAGTAGTATTATGCCCAGAATCTTTGAATCTTGTATAGCTTAAATTTAATGATAAGCCAAGGGTATTTGTAACAGTAGATAAATCTGTTTCGCCGTAAGTCCCGGAAAGTTCCGACCTCGTGTTATAGCTAAAATTAGCAACTACGCCGTCGTGTGAAGTCCAGTTAGATATTCTGTTGCATGTAATATATTGCGAAGCATATAAATAATTGAATCTTCCGCAAACGGTAGATCCGGAAATTACAAATCGTAGCTCGTCGCCAGACGAGGAAATATAAGTATAAATAGGCGTTCCGGATTCACTAGTCTTGAGAATGAACCCGGCACGGCCGTCCACGGGAAGGAATTTTATTCCTTGTGCACCGACTGTTCCGTCAGAATAAAAACTTCTCGTAATGTGCCCCATCGTGAGATAAATATTATGAACTTCGGACGGCAGAAAAACGCCATATGGACCATTTATAAATATATCCAGGTTCGAACCCCCACCCCAGGGGATGCCGGCGCGCGAGAATTCTAGGCTCTTTGGAAACGCGCCAGCGCCAATCGCTACGTCGGCCGCGTCACTTTGCGACAAGTTCAGCGTGGCAAGTTCGATTCCAAGTTCGTCGACGGTACTGACCTTCACTGGTGCTACCGTCTGGGCCAAGGCTGGCGCCGCGAGCCCCGAACACAAAACCGTGGATACAACCAGTAGTGCGCGACGCGTACGCCGCCGCACGTGTCCGACCGTGATCAAACTTGTCATGGAACTGCCCTTTTGATTCGAAATTAGGGTAATCGCGGGGCCAGCGGCCCTTGGTGAGGATTGAAAGCGCGGGCCGAGGGCGTCGCAGGGATTGTTCTTCGATTTGACGGTGAGGCGGGCTCACAGTGTGGTGGCCGGCACACGCATCGGAGTGAGAGAGAACAACCACGGTCGAGTATTTCGGGCTGGGCGTATGGCAGGAGCCATTTCTGGGCCTCTAATCAGGAGAGCAACGGGATCGAGTGCAATTCGGAAACCGGTATTTGGCAAGGCTATGGGACTTCCGGCTCGAGTCGGGGGTCTCCCCAACAATCTCGCATGTCAAAACTGCAGGCATGAGCTCTCCAGTCCGGAGATCGTCGCCGTCAGATAACCCGTCGAGGTGGCGCCCAGGCTGTCGCGGACGACGTAGCTGTAGGTAAACGTTCCCGTGTGCGACGCGCCGATCGTTGACCGAACGACTGGCATCCAGCCTGGCCAACAGGATCGTGTTGCGATCGGGGCATGCTGTTTCAACAGCCAGTGAAACACCCCTGGATAAGGTTCTCTTCATATGATTTCCGATATCGATCAGAACTGGAGGCATTGCGATGCCATTCCGGTCACGGTTGCGGTGAGTTGGCCCGTCGATGTGGCGCCAAGGCTATCGCGGACGACGTAGCTGAAGGTGAAGGACCCGGTAGACGACTCACCGATGGTAACCGATGTGCTGCTCGACACCGTAACCGATCCCGGCCCGGTGACCGACACCAGCACAAGCGGCACGTTATTTTCGGGATCGGTGTCGTTCGCCACGAGATTGACCGTCTGGTAGGCGCTACAATTAAAGGACGTGGTATCTGCGTTCGCCACGGGCGGCAGGTTGGCCGTGTCGTTGTCGTTGATCGTGCCGGAGCCCTGTGCCGTGGTGATGGTGGCCCCGCCCGTGGGCGATGACAGGTTCACCAGCACCGTCTCGGCGGATTCAACCGCCGTATCGTCGATCGTCGATACGGTGATCGTCTTGGCGGTGTCGCTCGCGAGGAACGTCAGCGTCCCCGACGTTGCGGTGAAGTCGGTGCCCGAGGTCGCGGTACCGCTCGCTGTCGCGTAGTTGACTGAATAGGAGGACGAGGTCGTGCCGGTCCTGGTCACCGTGAACGTCAGGGTTCCACCTTCGGTCACCGCAGTCGCGTTGCTGATGGCAAATGACGGCGGCGCGACGTCATTATCGTTGATCGTGCCTGAGCCCTGCGCCGTGGTGATCGTCGCGCCACCGGTCGGCGAGGACAGGTTCACCAGCACCGTCTCGGCAGATTCGACCACGCTGTCGTCGATCGTCGCGACTGTGATGGTCTTGGTCGTGTCGCCTGGAGCGAATGTCAGTGTCCCCGAATTCGCGGTGAAGTCGCTGCCCGACGTCGCCGTGCCACTCGCCGTCGCAAAGTTGACCGCGTTGGTGCCCGTGGTTGAACCCGTCCGGGTGACAGTGAAGGTCAGCGTCCCACCCTCGGTCACCGCGGTCGCGTTGCCGATCGCAAACGACGCGTCATTGTCGTTGATCGTACCCGAGCCCTGTGCCGTGGTGATCGTCGCCCCGCCGGTTGGTGATGACAGGTTTACCAGCACCGTCTCGGCGGACTCAATCACGCTGTCGTCGATCGTCGCCACGGTGATTGTCTTGGTCGTGTCGCCGGGCGCGAATGTCAGCG